>Ga0193740_1000012_pt1 | contig 46065 bp, 36 predicted proteins | sample L2s1metaG_FD_145072 | JGI IMG/M metagenome (GOLD analysis project Ga0193740, IMG submission 145072) | Soil microbial communities from a riparian zone of the East river system, Colorado, United States - L2s1 | ecosystem: Environmental > Terrestrial > Soil > Riparian zone | place: USA: East River... | reverse complement strand
GTATGCCTGGAGACAATCCAACCATCCGCATCAGGGGTATTAGTTCTTACCTGGCCAGTGCAGATCCTTTGATCGTGGTGGATGGTACACCTTTCAATGGGAATATAAATAGTTTAAATCCCAATGATATTGAAACGATCAATGTATTAAAGGACGCAACAGCAACCGCCCTTTATGGTTCAAGAGCAGCCAATGGCGTTTTATTGATTACTACCAAGCAAGGCAGAAGGGGACAACAACCTCAGATCAATGCCTATAGTTCTTATGGCTGGGTGTCAAGAGCGGTTAATGAATATCCATATGTAACGGCCGAACAATATATGCGTCTTGCCTGGGAGGCACAATATAATACAGCTTTAACGGTACCAACAATAACGAATCCCGGTACTTATGCTACTAACAACTTAATTACCGGCACAAACGGGCTTCAATATAATCCGTACAATGTGACTAATCCTATTGACACCAATGGTAATTTAAAGACCGGAGCACAACTGCTCTGGGAAACTGATTGGTTTAAAGAAATGGGTGCGGATAAATCTATCAGAAAAAATATAGGTATTGGAGTATCGGGTGGTAGTGAAAAGGTAAGGTATTATCTGTCTTCGGATTATTTACATCAAAATGGTTATCTCGTTAGTTCGGGTTTCAAAAGAGTTACTGCAAGATTAAATACCGAAGCCAATTTACGTGATTGGTTGACGACAGGTTTGAATATGACCGTTTCCAGTTCCAATCAGGATTATCCGACGCAGGCTGGCGGATCGGCAAGGAACGCAGTTTCTTTTGCCCGTGGCATAGCATCCATTTATCCTTTATATATGAGGGATGAGAATGGTAATTTGCTTTTAGATGCTAATGGTAATGTGCAATATGATTTTGGTAGCCCTATAACAGGAAGAACAGTAAACCATAACAGACCTGTTTCTAAGAATTTTAACACAGTAGCAGTTCATGCCCTGGATAAGAATTTATATGATCGCTTTCAAGCCTCTATGGCTGCCTTCGGGGAAATTAAATTCACTGATTATCTCAGGTTCCGGTCCAATTTTGGCGTGGACAAGTATACTATTTCCCAGCTTACCTACAATAATCCTTTGTATGGTGATGCCGCCAGTGTGAAAGGCCGGGTAACCAGGAGAAGGGATTTAACTACTGCATGGACATGGACGAATAGCCTGAATTTTCAAAAATCATTTGGAAGTCATAGTCTGGGAGCAATGATCAGTTCAGAAGCCTATGATTTTAAACAGGAAAATCTAACAGCTTCAAGAACAAATTTTCCGGCTCCGGGTATATATGAAATTACCGCCGGTGCCACAGCAGAAGGATCAACGTCTTCTACAAACAGGCATCGCATTGAAAGTTATTTAGGACGTCTTACTTATAATTTTAACAACAAATATTTTTTGGAAGGAACCTACCGTCGTGATGGCTCAACAAGGTTTGCTCCAGATACGAGATGGGGTTCTTTTTATTCAGTTGGGGCTTCGTGGGTTATTACCGGTGAGTCATTTATGGAAAATGTCAACGCCATTAATATGCTGAAGCTTCGTGCTTCGTATGGCGAAGTTGGTAATGAAGCCATACAGAATACCGCTGGAACACAATTGTATTTCCCTTATATATCTGAGTTTTCTACAGGATGGAATGATTTAGGTTTTTCGGGTGTTGTGCTTACATCTGTAACCAATGCCGAGATTACATGGGAAAAGTTAGGTACTTATAATATCGGACTTGATTTTGCCGTCTTAAAAAACAGGCTTAGTGGTTCAATTGAATACTTCAACAAAAATACATTTGACCTTCTTTTTGGCAGACCGCTCCCTCCCTCCAGCGGTTTTACCACAGTAAATGAGAATATCGGAAAGATGAAAAATTATGGATTAGAGCTTGAGCTGAACTCAAAGAACATCCAAAAGAAAGATTTTTCATGGGGAACTAATTTCAATATTGCTTCATTAACCAATGAAATCACCAAGCTGCCGCAGGAAAAAATCCTTAACGGGCAGTTCCAGCTGGAAGTTGGAAAGAGCATTAATGAATTATTTATTTATGAGTGGGCAGGAGTTAATTCTACGAACGGTGACCCTCTTTGGTATAAAGATGAAGTAGTAAACGGCGTGCCTACCGGTAAAAAAATTACAACGAATACAAACAGTGATGCTACACGTTATTATTTCGGCTCTGCACTGCCTAAGTTGACAGGGGGCTTATCTAACAATTTTACTTATAAGTTTCTTGATTTTTCTTTCCTCTTCAATTTTGCTTTTGGTGGAAAAGTTTTGGATGCTGATTACATCGGATTAATGCACGGAATGGGAAGTGTAGGCTCACAGCTACATACCGATATCATGAGAAGATGGCAGAAGCCGGGTGACATGACAGATGTGCCAAAACTGTCTTTCAAAAACCATGTGTACGGAAGTTATTCCACAAGGTTTATGTTCAGCGGGGATTATGTTCGGCTAAGAAATGTAACCCTTGGTATTAGTCTTCCTAAATCTGTCATTGAAAGGCAGAATGTAGCCAAGAACCTTCGCTTCTATGTGCAGGCGGATAATTACTGGACATGGATGAGGGATGCAAAGGATGGACTTGACCCTGAAATAGGCCTTAATGGGTATGCACTTGGAAGTTCATCTGCTTTGAAAACATTGTCAGTGGGATTAAATGTAGGCTTCTAAAAACAAAAAAATTTAATTATGAATTTGAAAATATCAAAAATATTGCTTGTAACTGCACTAAGCAGTATAAGCTTTATTAGCTGTAAAAAATCTTTTTTAGAGGAGCCAAAACCTGGTTCATCTGTTGCCGCAACTGATGTTTATGCTACAGAAGAAGGAGTACGATCTTATTTCAATGGTATTTACAGGCGACTAAGGATACAATACGGTACTACTTTCGACGTATTTGGTATTGCGCATGTGAACCTTGCCAGGGAGGTAAAGGGACTGGACGTGATGGTTCCCGATGGTGCAGCTGGCTGGTTCGGGTATGATTATACGCATGATAACAGGGAACCTGACTATAGGAGAACGAGTTTTACCTGGGGAATCTTTTTTGATTTAGTAAACCAGGCCAATAACGTAATTGACGGGGTAACAAAATCTGCTACGCTTCCTGAAGCAACAAAAGCAAGACTGCTTGGGGAAGGAAGGGCTATAAGGGCCTGGTCTTATTTTGAATTAGTACGAGAGTTTGCCCATGCATTTTCAGAAAATCCAAATACTCCTGGCGTACCTATCTATACCGTTCCTACCTCATCAACCACTACAGGAAATCCGAGAGCAAAACTTTCAGAGAATTATGCAATGATTGTAGAAGACCTGGAGTATGCTGTGGCTAACCTGGGAACTACGCGACAACTAAAAGATGTAATTAATAAGGAAGTGGCAAATGGACTTTTAGCCAGGGTATATTTAGAAATGGGAAATTGGGCAAAAGCGAAAACTGCAGCCCAGGCAGCAAAAGCAAATTATCCTTTGACTGCATCCGAATATTCACCGATGGTGGATATTAATAAGAAAGAAGTGATCTGGGGATTCCCGCAGCAATCTGATCAAACCATTTTTTATGGTACACCCTCGGCATATTTTGGTTACACAGGTACTGTAATCAACGCATTTTATATTGACTCTAATTTTGTAAATTCCTTTACTTCAACTGACATACGTAAAGCCACTTTCGTAAGTACAGCCAGGACAGATGCTAAAAAATGGCTCAGCAGAAAGTTTGGTACCACTACTAATTTTAATGATCATTTTGTTATGATGCGTTCAGCTGAGATGTGGTTAATCGAAGCCGAAGCAAAGGCAAGATTGGGAGAAGCGGATGCAGGCAGTATTCTTTTGGCTGTACAAAAAAATAGAGATCCTAATGCAGTAGCTTCAGGCAATACAGGCCAGGCATTGATTAACGAAATACTTTATGAGAAAAGAAAAGACTTGTATGGTGAAATAGGTATTGGGTTTTTAGACATTAAAAGATTGGGATTACCATTAGTACGAAGTAGTGGACATCCGGTATTATACAGGTTTAATATTCCTGCTAACGATAACAGGTTTACATTAAAAATTCCGAGAGCGGAAATGGATGCCAATACATCATTGACTGCAGCAGATCAAAATCCATAGTTGATTTAAATTGATATAATTCCTGAAATAGGTTGGCTATCAAATATACAGGCCGTCAATTGACGGCCTGTATATTTATTTCAACCAGGTCAACATTATTTTTTTACAACGAATCTTCACGCCTCATACATCTGAATCCCTGTTAGTAAAGCGCCGAATATTGCCGGGTTACCTGAATTCTTTCGAATAACGGGTATACCATTAAACTAAAAAATGGATCAACGCAAACAATATTGGCTCAAACCGTTACTACACTAATTACAGGCAGAATTTACACCCAATTTGCAAGAGGCCGCAGAGGGACAGGCATTAGGAATAACAATCACTCAAAATTATTAGTCATTTAACCAAAGGGAGGGCGCAATACTCTCTACGTTTGAAACGCTTACTTTATAAATTTATTCAACGCAGTAAATAAATCTTTACCCCTTATATCTTCTGCAATAATCGATCCTTCGGGATTGAGTAATAAGTTGTATGGGATGCTTTGCACTCCATACATGCCTGCAGCCTCACTTTGCCATCCTTTTAAATCACTCACATGATTCCATGTCAGGCCATCCATATTTATTGCACTCATCCACGCCTGCCTTGATGTATCTAATGAAACACCAAGAATTGTAAAATTCTTATTCCTGAACTGGTTATAGGCGGCAACTACGTTTGGATTTTCCATTCTGCATGGACGGCACCAACTGGCCCAAAAATCAATCAGAACATATTTTCCTTTGAATGATGAAAGAGCAACGGGTGCACCTGTTGTATCTGCCAAAGTAAACTCAGGAGCTTTTCCGGGGCGCAATGTTTTCTTCCATTCCTGGAGTGTTGTATTATCAGGAAATTTGCTTAGTGTTTTATTAACCATTTCCGACACTTCTAAAGGAGTAAAGGGTCTCATTCCATACCGGGCGGCAATTTGTTGAAAGGTGGTCACGGCATAAATAGTCAGCGAAGGACTGATATTTTTTTGAGTGAGCTCGAGGATATAATTTTTCATTTCCTGCGATCCGGTTTCATAACCCAATGAGTCTTCTCTTTTGATACTGTCTAAACTGTTCTGCTGTTTGATATTGAAAGCTTTTAGTCTCGAAACAGAATCATAATGTTGCGAATATTTGGACAGAACATCGAGCTGGCGACCAATCATGCGATCAAGCTTAATCAGTTCTTCGCTCGCCCGGGAGCCACTGATATTGTAAATATTCGGATTAGCGAGGTCTGCATCAATGCTTAGTTTTTTTGAATCGTTGATCAAAACTGCAAATGGTAAATTTGCCTGGCCTGCTCTTAAACTAAAAATTCCTTCTTCTTTCGTAGTTGTGTTTAACCGGAATTTTCCATTACTGCCAATTTGGGAAGAGTCGACAATCAATGGTCGTTCGCTGTTAGCAAGATTTTGTTCCAGGTAAATCATTTGTGCATTCGTGTTCTTAACCGTGCCTTCAACGGTAAATGTTGTACCTGATTTGGAAGTGCATGATATCATTCCTAAAACGAATAATGCAAAAAAAACTTTGCTCATCAATTATGCTTTAATTTTTCAATTATTATTTCGGTTACCAGTTTAGCATCTGCAGTGCCTTTGGAAAGTTTCATCACTTCACCTACAAATAAACTGATCAACCCTTTCTTACCCTTTTTATATTCGGCAATTTTTTGGGAATGTTTGCTCAAAGCAGCGTCAATTAAATTTCCAATTTCGCTTTGCGAAGACTGAACCTGTAGTTGATTTTCATCAATGTATTGGCCTATATCCAGGGAAGGATTTTTAATAACTGCGGGAAAAATTTGTTGCAGTGCAATTCCATACGAAATAGTTCCGTTGTCGATCAATCCAATCATTTCTGCAATGGATTTTGGAGTAAGTTGTGTTTCGTCTAAAGACTGATCGTGGCCTGATAAATGATTTTTAACTGGGCCAAGTATCCAGTTAGCCGAAGCTTTATAATTACTGGTATGCCTGGTCAATTCAAAAAACAGGTTGCTTAATTCTGTATCATTCGATAATTGCTCTGCGTCGTAAGTACTAAGCTGGTAGTCAGCAATTAATTTTTCTTTGATGCCGGATTGTAATGCAGGCATACCACTCCTGATTTTTTCAATCATTTCATTGGAAAGAAAAAATGGTGGGAGATCAGGCTCGGGAAAGTAGCGGTAATCATCTTCATCTTCCTTTGTCCGGATTGAGAATGTTGTAAAGTTATTTTCATCAAATCCTCTCGTTTCCTGTAATATTTTTTCCCCTTCCTCGACTAAAGAGATCAAACGCTCGGTTTCGTGCCCGATAGCTTTTTTGATAAACCGGATGGAATTAAGATTCTTGATTTCGACCTTCGTTCCTAACTTTTGTTGTCCTCTTTCCCGCACAGAAATATTCACATCGCAACGCAAACTACCTTGTTCCATATTACCATCGCAAACGCCTAAATGACGAACCAGTTTTCGCAGGGCGGTCACAAAAGCAAAGGCTTCATCGGCACTCCTGATGTCGGGTTCTGTAACAATTTCAAGCAAAGGCATACCGGCGCGATTAAAATCCAGGTTGGAAAATTTGCTGTCTTCATCGTGCAGGCTTTTGCCGGCATCTTCTTCAATATGAATTCTGTTAATGCGGATTTTTTTGTTTTCTCCGCCGGCGGAGATATCCAAAAAACCGTTTTTGCAAATTGGCGTCGTATGTTGCGATATCTGGTAGCCTTTTGGCAGATCAGCATAGAAATAATTTTTGCGGGCAAAATAGTTATGCTGAATAATTTCACAATTACAGGCCAATCCCAACCTGACGGCCAGAGAAATGGCCTTTTTATTTAATCGCGGCAAAGTACCGGGATATCCCAGGGAGATCACACTGACCTGTGTGTTAGGTTCTATGCCAAATTCCGTTGTATCTGCACAAAATAACTTAGTTTTTGTCAGCAGCTGTGCGTGCACTTCAAGCCCAACCACAATTTCATATTTTTCCTTATTTGGCATCGGGCAAATTTAATTCATTTGCTAAAGCTATTTGGTTAATGAAAAACCCCAGTTCTTGAAAGAACCGGGGTTGATGCACATAAGAAGTAAGAACTATTAAAAATTTAAATGGTGTAAGGTCGAAGGTGTACGGCTTATTTGTTCTCTATCCTTTTACTTTTCGCCTTCTGCCCTCTACCATAATTACAATTCGGCTGTTTTTAATTTGCGTGGAATTTTAAGTTCAATAGTTTGAGTAGAACCACCACGCTTTACTTTGAATTTATAGGAAGTTTTATCCTTGTTTGTTCTTGTAGCTTTCACTACATCATCCGTTCCTTTTACATCTGTATCATCTACACCAAGAATAATATCATTTTCCTTAATACCTGCTTTTGCTGCTAAGCTTTCTTCATCAACTTCCAGAACCTTCACGCCAACACCATCATCTGTGTCCTGGATGGATAAACCTAATTTAGGACGGCCCATCGCATGGCCATATGCTTCAAGAGGCATCATCTCTTTATAGCGCTGGTTAAAATCATTTTGCCCAAAGGCTACCGGCGGGGCAGTAACGGCATTCATTCTAACTCCTTTCCACTTGGTTAGTTCCGCTGTAACCTTTTGTGATTTCCCATCACGTAAAAAACTAACAGTTACTTTATCACCGGGTTTGTGGTTACGAATGGCATCAGTTACGTCATCAGTGCTTTCAACCTTACGCTCACCAATTTTCGTAATGATATCGCCTTTTTTCAATCCTGCTTTTTCTGCCGCACTTTCTTTAGTAATTGATTTAATTTCCGCTCCATTGTCATTGCCTTCTGTTGTTACTCCCAGCATAGCCCTGTTTTCATCTTCACTAAAAAGAGAAAAGCCATTGCCATTATTCCAAACAAAATTGTCACCGGAGCGGGTTCCATTAATACGATAAGCTCCTGAATTGGAGTAGTTATGAACCTGAACCTCGCCGCCCTTATAATCCTTTACATCTTTACCATTAATTGTTACTTTATCTCCCTGCACTTCAACAACTACTTTCTCATTCTTGTTACTGTTGTTATTACGGGTAATAACAATTGTTTGAACCTCTTTTTTTTCAGTTTTGTCCTTGCTCTCCTTTTCTTTTTCTGTCTGGGCAAACACAGTAGGTACGGTAAACAATGCGATTACTGCAAAAAGCAATCTTTTCAAAAAAACATTTTTCATAATCAGGCTGATTTATTTTTACTACGTTAAATTTCGTAGATCAAATATAAAAGCATTTTCGTGATTACGAAAACTTTCGCAAATGTTAAAATGATAAAAGGTTTAAAGCAGGGCTTTAACGGCTTCTATAACCTTAGACAATGCCGACGCATCTTGTCCGCCAGCGGTGGCCAAAGTTTTTTGTCCACCCCCGCCGCCTTTAATAAGAGGGGCTATTTTTTGTTTGATGACAGCCGATGCATCAAGGTTTTTTTGTTGGCTGATGGCCTCGCCAAAAAGGAGAACAACACTTGCCTTGCTTTCAATAGAAGATGTTAAGGCAATAATCGGATCCTTAATTTTTTGTTTGAGATCAAAGGCTAATTTTTTTAATGCATCAGCATTGGGCACCTCCACAATTTCTCCCACGAAATTGATACCGTTAACAGTTTGAACTTTTTGGGCAAGTTCATTACTCAACGATTTTAGTTGTTTCTCTTCAAACTTTTCAATTTGCTTTTTTAGCGAAGCATTTTCATCTGCTAAGGACGTCAGCGATTTCAGCACATCCATTGGGTTTTTCAGCACTTCTTTTATTTGCTGGAATTGTTGCGACTGTTCATTGATAATTTTTTCTGCCGCTAATCCGGATACTGCTTCAATACGACGAACACCGGCAGCAATGGCTGATTCAGAAATTAATTTAAAGAACCCAAGTTCCCCGGTTGCACCCACATGTGTTCCTCCACATAACTCAAGGGAATAAGTTGGATCAATTGTAACCACTCTCACAACGTCGCCATACTTTTCACCAAACAAGGCCATAGCCCCGGTTTGCATGGCTTCTTCCTTTGGCAAAAAGCGAATGACCACTGGAATATTTTCACGGATCTTTTCATTGACAATTTGCTCTACCTGCCTGATCTCGTCTTCATCCATTTTACTGAAGTGTGAAAAATCGAAGCGCAGGTAATCAGCATTGACCAACGAACCTTTCTGTGCAACGTGGGTTCCCAATATTTTTCTTAATGCAGCATGGAGCAAATGCGTGGCGCTATGATGGATAGCAGTGTGCTTTCTTTTTATTGCATCCACTTTTGCGATAACCTGTTCATTAAACGCTGCGGGTAGTTTTTCGGTGAAATGGATGATGAGGTCATTTTCTTTTTTAGTATCTACGATTTTTACTTTTTCATTTTTCATTATTAATTCACCGGTATCACCAACCTGTCCCCCGCTTTCTGCATAAAAGGGAGTTTTATCCAGAACCAGCTGGTAGGCTTCTTTGCCCTTTGCTTTTACCTTCCGGTATTTTAAAATATTCGCATTTACCTCTAACGAATCGTATCCAACAAACTCATTCGTGTTGCCTTCATTAACATTAATCCAGTCTTCGGTATCAATTGTTGTTGCTGCACGGGAGCGATTCTTTTGTTTTTGCATTTCAGAATTGAATTCTGCTTCATCAACATACATATTTCTTTCCGTTGCAATTAGTCTGGTAAGGTCCAAGGGAAAACCATATGTATCATAAAGTTCGAAGGCATCCTGCCCTGAAATATTTTTTGAAGAATTTGAAATAATATCTTCAATTCTTCTTAAACCTTTCTCTAAAGTTCTTAGGAAAGCTTCTTCTTCTTCGCGAATTACTTTGGTTACAAACTGTTCCTGTTTATGCAATTCGGGGAACACATTTTCAAATTGTTTTGAAATAACCGGAACTAACTGGAACAATAATGGCTGTTGATAATTCAGGTAAGAATAATAATAACGAACCGCTCTTCTTAAAATTCGACGAATCACATAACCTGCACCTGTATTGGAAGGCAATTGACCATCGGCAATTGTGAAAGAAATGGCACGGATATGATCGGACAAAACACGAAAGGCAATATCGGCTTTTGAATCAGTTCCCTGGTATTTCTGATTTGTGATCTCTCCAATTTTGTCGACGGTACCTATGAATATATCCGTGTCGTAATTCGAATGCTTTCCCTGGATTATTCTGACCAAACGTTCAAACCCCATCCCTGTATCTACATGTTTGGCAGGTAATTGCTCCAGGCTTCCATCTTTTAAGCGATTGAATTGTATGAATACATTGTTCCAGATCTCAATCACCTGGGGATGATCTGCATTTACCAGCGATTTTCCATCTATTTTTTTTCTTTCTTCATCCGCCCTGGTATCAACATGAATTTCGGTACAGGGTCCGCAGGGTCCCGTATCACCCATTTCCCAGAAATTGTCTTTTTTATTGCCTAATAAGATCCTGTCGGCGTCAATCCATCTGCTCCATTCAGTGGCAGCTTCCTCATCTTTTGGTAACCCTTCTTTTTTATCACCTTCAAAAACCACTACATATAGCCGGTCTTTTGGTATGTTCAAAACACTGGTTAAAAATTCCCAGCTCCACTCAATGGCTTCTTTTTTAAAATAATCGCCAAAGCTCCAGTTACCCAGCATTTCAAACATGGTGTGATGATAAGTGTCAACCCCTACTTCTTCCAGGTCATTATGTTTGCCGCTTACACGCAAACATTTTTGTGTATCGGCAATGCGTGGATAAGGTGCCTGCTGATTTCCAAGGAAATAATCTTTGAACTGGTTCATCCCTGCATTGGTGAACATTAGAGTAGGATCATTTTTTATTACAATAGGAGCCGAAGCAACAATATGATGTTGTTTTGATTTAAAGAATTCTAAAAACCTGTTGCGTATATCTGCGCTTGTCATCATCACAATAAAAGATTGATTTTTGCTGTTTATGCCAGTATATTTGTTGCCCTTATTTAGGGGCAGGCAAAGGTAACGATTCGTTTGTCCCGCATAATTGCGGGATCCAATTTTTCGCTATGAAGAAAATCAAATACTATTACAACACGCATACACTGCGTTATGAAAAACTGGTAACCCCTTTCAGGGTAAGGCTTTTGAGAGTATTTGCTTTTCTGGCCACAGCCTTTGTTAGTGCTGCATTAATTTCTTATTTCGCATTCCAGTTTGTCGGTTCGCCCAACGAAAAATTCCTTCGCATTCAAAACCAGGCTTTACAGGATGACCTTGATGATCTGGAGGATTCCGTTCAACAAATTCAAATGAAGATGGGAGAACTCGAACGCAGAGATAATTCCATTTACCGGAGCATTTTTGAAGCCAGTCCTTTGCCTGATAGTGCACGAGCCACCTTTTTAGAAAAGCAAAAAGAAATTGCGAAGGTGGAAAGCATGAGAAATGATGAACTTATTCGTTCTGTTGCGCAAGCTATACGCAATTTGAAGAATCGCATGGCTGCCCAACACGCATCTTATAAGGAGATAACCACTTTCATTGCCAATAAGGAAAAACTTTTAGCTGCTACGCCTGCTATTCAACCTATAAGTAATAAAGATCTTAATCGTGTTGCCTCCGGATATGGTTATCGTATTGACCCGATATATAAAACTGTAAAGTTTCACGCAGGTCTGGATTTTACAGCACCGCAGGGCACTCCTATCTATGCCACGGCGGATGGCTATGTAAAAACTGCGGGCTTCAGCGATGGAGGTTATGGCAACCACGTTGTCATTCATCACGGCTATGGCTATGAAACATTGTATGGTCACATGTATCGTGTGAAGGTAAGAACAGGGAAAACGGTAAAACGCGGTGACCTTATCGGTTATGTAGGGAGTACAGGAAAGTCAACAGGCCCTCACTGTCATTATGAAGTTCACAAGAATGGACAAAAGCTCGATCCCGTTTATTTTTTCTATAACGATCTTAGTCCCCAACAATTTGATCAGTTGCTAAAAAGAGCAAGTGCATCCAATCAAAGTTTCGATTGATTTAGTTAATTAAAAAACCACAATGGTCAGAAACCTCGAAATTTCTTTTCACAAAAATTTGGTTATTCATCTAAATCTTGCTGGGGATACTTATATTTGAATACGTCATGAACAAACCCCTCGGTCAGGTAACTTTTGATTTATTTGGTCAGCAACAGGAGGAAGGAACAAAAGATATTCTTCCTCAGCAAAATAATTTGCCCCCGCAAAATCAAAAGCCAAAACCTTCAAGAGGAAGAAAAGCGCTAAAGGATTTTGAAGCCGATGCCGATCAGGTAGAAATTCCAGATGACGACGTGTTGTTTCAAAAACAATATTATTCCATTGGAGAAGTAGCGGGAATGTTTAAAGTCAACACCTCCCTGATCCGGTATTGGGAAAATGAGTTTGATATTATTGAGCCTCGTAAAAACAGGAAAGGTGACCGTTTTTTCAAGCCTTCTGATGTAAAAAACCTCCAGCTTATTCACGATCTTTTGCGGCGCAGAAAATTTACGATTGAGGGCGCAAAGGATTACCTCAAGAAAAACAAACAGTCACAGGCAAAGTTTGAAATGATACAATCAATGCAAAAGTTGAGGGCTTTTCTGCTGGAACTCAAAGCCAGTTTGTAATCAGCGGGCCTTTATTCATTGATTCCCCGAAGGACCGAATTCTAATTTTAAATTTACGATTGACGAATCTTTAACGCCTGACAACTTTGTTCCCATTTTCCCGGTCTTAATTTTGAAAATACAAACCTTACTATGAAGAAGTTTTTAATTATAGCATTGACAATTTTTTCTGCGAACATTGTTTTGGCTCAAACAGAGATTAGTCATGATGCCAATGGTAATAAAATTATAAAGGGTTTTATTTCAAAGCAGGAATTGGCTACAGATACAGCATTTACCTGGTTTGCACAAAATCAGCAAGGCTATACTCCTGATCAAAATGCATTACAGCTTTTAAGAAACAACAGGGACTCTGTTAATATTCTTGCATTTGCCGGTACCTGGTGTGGTGATACGAAAAACATTCTTCCTAAATTTTTTATGTTAGCAGATGCTGCCGGACTTTCGCAGGATCACATTACATTGTTAGGTGTGGATCGTAATAAAAAAACAATCCAGCACTTATCCGAAATTTTTGGAATCATCAATGTTCCAACAATTATTGTATTGAAAAACGGAAAGGAGGTAGGAAGGGTGGTAGAGTATGGACATACCGGGCTATTTGATAAAGACCTGGCTGAAATACTTTCGAAAAAATAACTGGATTTTTCTTTCAATAAATGTCCCGTTGATCAACGGGATTTTTTATTGCACCGGTTGAGTTACAATCAACCACGTTGTGTTTTCAGTAAAGCACTATTTATTGTTGAGTTGTTCACCCATTTTCTAAAGTGCAAAAAACAAAAGCCCCCGGTCTCGGGGGAGCAAGGGAGGCTTTGTTTATTCGTTGTTATAGAGTAGTGAGTTATTAAGTATAAATCCTGTGCCATAGTTGTTTGAGGTCAATATTCCTGCGAAATCTTTGAATTATTACAAAGGAGTGGTTACCTTAACTAACCAAATCAACCCGGCATGTATACAAATCCTAAGGAAAACCGTACCCACGTTGACCATATTTTGTTGGAGCAATTCCGTCGCAAGGGATATAAATGCCAGGAGGTTTGTGAACAAAATGCTACTGTTTTCATCATTACACACGAAAAGAAACAATCAGATGTCATTGCCCAGACAATGACCGAATCGTATAAAGATTTTTTCAAGACCAATTAGTCTTGCCAGACATGAGAAGATCAGGGGGCCGCAATGCGGCCTTTTGATTTTTAAATCGGATCTAAATCAAAACATCCCAGGCAAATCGAGCGAGTGTTGCAACAATTACAACCAGGAAGAAGAACCGAATAAATTTATTTCCTTTCGTGATAGCCATCCTGGCTCCAAGTATCCCTCCCGCAGCATTGCAGGCAGCCATAGGCAAAGCAACTGGCCATATGATATTACCCTTAATTGTAAATAACACAATTGAACCTAAATTGGTAGCCAGGTTAACCAGTTTTGCCTGAGCGGAAGCATGTAAAAAATCATAACCAAGCAGTGAAATAAAAGCAAGTATTAAAAAGCTACCGGCACCAGGTCCAATGAAACCATCGTAGAATCCAATCAGCAAACTAATGGCAATTGCAAACCAAAGTTCCTTTTTGGGAGGGTGATTTTTCGCTTCATGCTGCCCAAAATCTTTTTTGGTATAGGTATACACTGCTACTACCACTAATATTGCCAGCAAAACCGGTTTCATAAAATCATTACTCACCAGGGTTAGTAATTCTGATCCCGCGAACGAGGAAAAGAATGCAATTGTACACATCACTACAGTAAGGGTATAATTGACCTTTACCTTTTTTAGAAATTGTATGGCCGCAAATAATGTTCCGCTGAAGGAGGGAATTTTTGTACAGCTAATTGCCGTTACCACCGGGTAAGGATTCAGTAAAACCAAAGCGGCGGGTGTTTGGATCAAGCCGCCCCCACCAACCACCGCATCAACAAAACCGGCAGCAAATGCCGCCACACAAAGCAAAAGAATTTGTTCAATAGATACCTGCATGAAGCCACGAAAATAATATGAACATGCGAGCTGCAATTACCGTTGAAATACTACTTAGAACTTAACCAGTACTCCCAATCCCACTAAGGATTTCAATTGCCACCCAGGCGATTTTCCGTCGGTACCAAACAACCTGACATCATCATCGTAAATGATATCAACATTCCAGGTGGCTGCTAACACTTTTGAAAGTTTTATTGAAAAAAGATTCGTCATAAAAACATCAATTTTTTCAGGGTTGTGCTGGTAATTGGAGAACAAATCCAGCCTTCCTTTATAAACAATAGTGTTGCTAAGTGCCTTTATAAATTGGGCAGACAAAAATGCTCCAAACTCCTGCCTGGTGCTTTCCCCTGGTATCACACCATATAGTCCTTTTGCTGAAAGTGTGTCATCAGTAACAATTAGCCACCTTGCCGTGACAGGCGAAATGAAAACTGAAAAGTTTTGAGAGGGTTTATAATCCAGGCCCAAACTTAACAGCACGTAAGCTGGCGATAAAAATGAAGATGAAAACGTTTTCTCGTTGCTGGAATAAGTATAACCGTTTGCAAATTGCGTTCGGAAATTAAATAAAGTGGCCACATTCCACTTCGGTGAAAGTGCATAACCATATTTGCTCCATATATCAAAACGATCATCATTCTTTCGGTTACCCAGGGTGGTCGTACGTAAAAAGCCAAAATTTGCATCAAGGGTGTTATCCCAACTATGTTTGTCCTTCTTATAAAAGGCATACGCACTCAAAATAGCGTTAAGTGATAAAGAGAACTCATCGCCGCCTGCGGCCCAGTTACTTAACGATCCCTGCGAAAGATTCAGGCTGAATAAGCCTCCCTTTTTCCATATTTTGTTGGTAGTGTCGTTGGGATCTTTTTTTATCGTTTTATCCGATTCGCTTTTAAGTTTTTTGACGGTTTCGTCTTGTGCCTTAGCTAAAAAACTGATGAGAATGCAGGTTAAGAGTAGAGTTTTTTTCATAATACTATAAAAATAGCACCTGTATGGTATGAAAATAAAAAAGGCACCTGCTAAAGTGCCTCTGGAAGTAAGTTTATTACATTTTCTTCTTTGGGAATTCCCGCCGTTTTTCATCAATCGAAGCAATTTTTCCGTTCACGATCTTTAGATCATCCATACATGTCACAGAATCCCATGTTCCTTTTTGATCTTGTGATTTTTGCTTGTACCACATAGAAACATATTCCCTTTTACCGTCCTTCGACTTAACGGACTCATAGTCGTCCATAACTATTTCCATCGCTTTTAAACCACCTCGCTCTGCTTTGAACATTTTGGTAACGGAATCTTTTGAAAATTTTCCTTCCATTCCAGGAAATTTCAAGTCAATGCTGTCGGCAAATGCATTCATACAGGCATCTATATTTCCCGTTTCAAAATCTTTCAATGACTGCAATGCTGTTTTTAAATTGTCCACACTTCCCGGCTGCCAGTCACCCCAATCTTTTACAGGATAAGCAAGATCATTGGTTGACACAGCGGCTACTTTGGTATCGGCCATTATAGTTTCATCAGCAGTTTTAGGGTCGGTGCTGTTGCAGGCTAATAGAAATGCTGCTGAACATAGAAAGAGGAACGCTTGTTTCATTATATGAAATTTTGAATGGTGACTTGACGAAGGGCGGAAAAATCTGTGGAAGCAATCGTGAGGTAGCGGTGAATGAATTTACTAAACTATTTTGGGTAGCCGGGAAATGTTTGTTGGAATTTAAATCTACGTGCATATGACACTGACGGTTTGGCGATAATTGTGTGGGACTAACAAAATCAGCTCCTGTTTTATTTTCATTGTATACTTTTATTTAAACGATTGACCATGAACAACCTGTTTAGATGCTTTTTGTTTGGATTCGGCCTCATTCTTTTTTCATGTAATAACAGTCCGCAGGTACAATCCAGTGCAGCAAATGATACCGCAGCTATCGTCGGACATCCGTCCTGGATAGACCAGGGAAATATTTATGAAGTCAACACAAGACAATATACGCATGAAGGAACTTTTCGTGCGTTCGAAAAACATTTGGGCCGTTTGAAGAATATGGGCGTGCAGACGCTTTGGTTTATGCCAATTCAACCAATAGGTAAAGAAGGAAGAAAAGGAACACTTGGTTCTTACTATGCCATCTCTGATTACCGCAATATCAATCCCGAATTTGGCACAATGGAAGACTGGAAGGCCCTGGTCAACAAAATTCATAACATGGGAATGAAAGTGATTATTGATTGGGTTCCTAATCATACGGCTCCGGATCATCCGTGGGTAAAAAGCCATCCTGAATTTTATATCAGGGACAGTGTAACAGGAATTCCTGTTCACCAGCCGGGAACAGATTGGACGGATACACGCAAACTTGATTTTCGAAATCAGCAACTTGCCGATAGCACGATTGCAGTAATGAAATTCTGGGTCTCAGAAACAGGTATTGATGGTTACCGTTGCGATCATGCCCAGGGACAGGGAAAAGATTTCTGGAAGCGATGCAATGCCGAATTAAAATCATTGAATAAAAACATCCTCATGCTTGCCGAAGCCGAAGATGAATGGTTATACGATTCAGGTTTTGATATGAGCTATGCCTGGAAATTTTTTCATAAAACAGTTCAGATAGCAGCAGGAAAAAGCCCTGCATTTTCATTGGACTCTGTTCTCCATCAACAGGATTCTGTGTTTAAACCAAATGCTCTTTTCCTGTACTTCACCAGCAATCATGATGAAAACAGCTGGAACAAAGCAGACTATGGAACCATGCCTGGTGCCACTCATGCGCCATTTGCAGTACTCTCACAAACAATGAAACAATCGGTTCCGCTTATTTATAGCGGGCAGGAGGAGCCGGTTCTAGATAGTATCAGCTTTTTTTATAAAGACACGATAGATTTTACTAAACTTCAGAGAGCCAATTTTTATAAAACACTTTTAAACCTTCGCAAGAATAATACGGCACTGACAGCAAATGCTTCATTTAAAAAATTGGGCACAAATAACGATACTTCACTTTATGCGTTTGAAAGAGCAAAAGATAACCACAAAGTTCTGGTAATACTCAATCTCAGTAAAAAGGCACAAAAACTTAATTGGAAAGACCAGCCATCCGAAAAGGAATGGAATAATGTTTTTGCCGGGAATAAAGAACCAGTAGATAAGGGTTTTGGAATTGAGCCCTGGGGATATGCTGTGTACGAGTTGAAAAAATAAAAAATTGGATTTCGGTTTCGTAATTCATGACATGGTAACTCCCGGGTGAAATGCGCTAATTGAATGGAACTACAGATTAAATCCCTTGTCCGCGTTAAATTCGTGTAATTCTCCCGATAGCAATCGGGAATAATTCGTGTAATAAAATATCATTATGCCTGACTCAATCATAGATTTTTTAGATCCTATCAGTATAGCAGAAATCTCGCTGGATGCAAGTTATAAAGAAGGCCAAATTGGGAGAGTAATTAAAACTTATGAAGATGAATTTCCGGACCTTGACGAAGTGCAGATTGTGTTAGTAGGCTGCGGCGAACAAAGAGGAGCAGCACTGCTACACCAAAGTGGCGCCGCCAACGCGGTAAGAAATGAGTTCTACAGTTTATATTACTGGCACCAGGATTTAAAACTTGCAGATATTGGCAATGTAAAAATCGGCAAGTCGCTAAATGATACCTATGCTGCACTGAAAATGGTAGTACATGAATTGGTGATGCAGGGGAAGTTGGTTGTGATATTAGGTGGATCTCATGATCTGATGTTACCTCAGTATTATGCGTTCGCAGACGACAAGAGATTGGTCGATGCAGTAGGCGTTGATGCCGTAATTGATATTAATATTGACTCACCATTTCGAAGCGATAATTTTTTGATGGAGTTGCTGACGGTGGAACCCAACTACATGCGGCATTATAATCATATTGGGTTTCAAAGTTATTTTGTGCATCCAAGAATGTTGGAGACAATGGACAAGCTACGCTTTGACTGTTTCCGGGTAGGCAATGTGAAGGAACGTATTGAAGAAATGGAACCGGTGATCCGCAACTGTCATATTTTATCTTTTGATATTTCTGCCTTAGCCCATGCATTTGCGCCGGCAAATAATTTAACTCCAAATGGATTGAACGGTGAAGAAGCCTGCACCCTGATGCAATATGCTGGTATGAGCCCAAACATGCAAACAATTGGTATTTATGGTTATCGCCCCGAAAAAGATTTTGAAAGTTTGACGGCCAAACAAATAAGCCAAATGCTTTGGTATTTACTTGATGGAAGGAGCCGCGGCAAAAAGGAAGCGATGATGAATGAAAAGGAGTCTTTTAACGAATATCATACTGCCTTTGCCGAAGTGGAAACCGTTTTTTTGCAGAGCAAGAAAACCGGAAGATGGTGGATGCAATTGCCAGACAAACAATTTATTGCCTGCTCGTATAAAGACTATTTGCTTGCAAGCAGTAATGAAATTCCGGAGAGGTGGTTAAGGGCACAGGAAAGGTCTTGAACGGGGATTTGGGGGCATTTAAGCTTCCGATAGTTATCGACATGTTGATCATTCTATGGCCAACTTTTTTTGGAACCACGGAGTTCACAAAGTTTTTGCACAAAGAACACTGAGAAATCTCTGAGCTCTTTGTGGTTTTTCCTTTGTGTACTTTGTGGTTCATCTCCTGCTCAATAAAGTTAAGCCCGATAGCTATCAGGAAAGTGGATGACACAAGGGTCCCGTTAGCTATTTGATGACGGTAGTAATCAGTTAAGTACACGAGTATCCTTCATCTCTTCCTTTCCCGTCAATTCTATATACTCACTTTTAATTCTTCATTTGTAAGCGCAAAATAGACGTTCTGTAACTGGTGAAGGTGATAAAAATTATTGCTAACCGGTAAATTGTTTACGGCTGCTCTTGCAAAACATTCTTTGTTATTCTTTATGTAAGCACGTATTTCATTTTTATTATTCCCGATCACAGGGAGTGCTAAAATAAATTCTCTGGCGTCAGGCAGAAGCGGGTAATCTTTATTCTCTAAAAAACCACTTTTTTCCAAAATCTCTGCTTTTAAAATGAGCGGGTGGATGTCCTTTCCGTTACCAGTATCTAGCATTTGGAAATGTTGATGGGTGCACTTAGCCGGAACAATTCGGTTATTTATTTTTTGAAGAATATAATTTCCCAATCTTAGTTCATTTACTTTAATCATTTATCAAAATTAAGTAGCGTTTAGCATGCCTTAGTTGGAAAGCATGAGCCATTGGTTTTGTTTTTGAAGGTTTTAAAAACTAACACTTCCTAAGCAAACATGTTAAAGCATACATTTGTTTTTATGAAGTATCGCTTCTTTTTGATTCTGGCCTCGACTCTTTTATTTTATTCCTGCAGCCCTTCAAGACAGATTGCGAAATCTGCAAAAGAAAATGTTTTAAAAATTGAAGCACTTCAAACAGCACATGTAGGTATTAGTATTTATGAACCTGCTACTGGAAAGTATTGGTACAACTACCAGGGTGATAATTACTTTATCCCGGCAAGCAATACAAAGTTGCCAGCTTGTTACGCTGCAATGAAATACCTGGGGGATAGCTTGATAGGGTTGCGGTATCTGGATATTGATGATTCGACTTTGCTGGTTCAACCGACAGGAGATCCAACCTTTTTGCATTTAGAATTTTTAAATCAACGGCCAAAAGAACTGTTGGTTAGTAAGAAAAAACAAATGAAGCTGGATTTTAGTGTATGGATGGACCATGCATTAGGCTCTGGCTGGGGATGGAATGATTATAATGAAAGTTATATGGCGGAAAGAAGTGTGATGCCTATTTATGGAAATGTGGTAACTATAAGTGGGACTGGAACCAACTGGAATTTCTTTCCTTCCATAAAAGGAAAATTTATCGATGAGGGTGGCGGCGAATATTTAAGTAGTGTGATTAGAGAGAGAGCAGCAAATATTTACCACCTCAAATTTGGGGGAAAAATTGAAAGGAAAATTAGTATTCCCTACAATACGGAAAACCCTGAAACGATTGCAGCATTATTAAAAGACATCATTAAAAAACAGGTAAGTATTACAACTGATTCTGAGATTATACTGAGGAATAAATTTAACTTAGTCCATTCCCAACCCACCGACTCCCTTCTCAAACCCATGATGCACCGTAGCGATAATTTTTTTGCGGAACAATCCCTTTTGATGGTGAGCAATGAATTATTAGGAGTGATGAATGACGCAAAAATTATTGACACTCTTCTTAAAACAGATTTGATAGACCTGCCTCAAAAACCAAGATGGGTGGATGGTTCAGGTTTAAGCCGGTACAATTTATTTACACCGCAGGATTTTGTTTTTATTCTCAACAAAATGAAAACAGATTTTGGAATGGAGCGTGTCAAAAACATTTTACCCACGGGTAATGAAGGTACATTGGAGGGACGATTCATTGCAGACAGTAATTACATCTTTGCAAAAACAGGAACACTTTCAGGCGTAGTAGCTCTGAGCGGTTTTTTATATACGAATAAAAACAAGCTGCTGATCTTTTCGTTTCTTGTCAACAATCATAATACATCGGCTACACAGGTAAGAAGAGCCATGGAGAAGTTTATCCAGGAAGTCAGGAGGAAGTACTAAGGGACGATAGTCCATAGTCGATAGTCCATAGATTGGTGCCCATAAACGCCGTCGCCATGGACTATGGACTATTGTCCATGGACCATAGATCACGAACATTTAACTTAACCGTACATAAAAAAATTTCTACCTTACCCAACCCTTTACTTTCTTTTAGAGTAAATACTACCAAAATCATGTTTATGAGATCCTTTTATCGTTTTTTCCTGCTGGGTGTTGTCGCCATCCTGTTCTATCAATGTCAAAAGGAAGTTAGTTATATCGGCACCGGCGATCCCGGACAGGTCATTCTTCCCAATCCGCTGAAGGCCAATTTACAGGGCAATGTTTTTGATGAGAGCGGACAGCCTGCGGCTAATGTAGTTATCACTGTAGGTTCTGAAGTAACTGCTACTGACACGAAGGGTTATTTTAGAATTAATAATGCTCCCCTTGATAAAAATGCATCATTGGTTACAGCCTACAAAACAGGTTACTTTACAGCTTATCGCACCTTCAGTGCTACGTCAGGCACCAACCAGGTAGTATTAAAGCTGACCAGGAAAAATTTAGGTGGTACGGTCAATGGAATAAATGGTGGCGATGTTAGTTTAGCCAATGGAACAAAAGTTTCTCTGCCGGCTAACGGAATTGTAAAAGCCTCCGATAACAGTAATTATTCCGGTACTATTAATGTATATGCCGCTTATATTGATCCAACAGCCGCGGACATTTTGGAAAGGGTTCCAGGCTCATTCATGGCCAATGATAAGGATGGCAAAAGAGTTCTTCTTTCTTCTTATGGGATGATGGCAGTTGAACTGGAGTCCTCTACCGGGGAAAAATTGCAGATAAAATCAGGTAGTACAGCTACGCTCACTTCACCAATTCCTTCGTCTGCCCAGGCATCTGCACCGGCAACCATTCCGTTATGGTATGTCGATGAAGCCACAGGTATTTGGAAAGAAGAAGGTACCGCAACAAAACAAGGAAACAGTTATGTGGGAACCGTTAACCATTTTACCTACTGGAATTGCGATGTGCCTGTACAAACCGTAATGTTGACTGCAAGTTTTAAAACAGCTACAGGCCAACCGCTGGTAAATGCTCATATCGTAATTAAGCCAACCTCCGGCAACTATTATGGGTCCGCTCATGGTTATACTGATTCTCTTGGGCAAATCAATGGTCCTGTTCCCGCTAATTTGAACCTGGCTTTACAGGTGATGGATGGCTGTAACATACCTGTATATTCCCAGAATATTGGCCCTTATAATGAAAGCATTAATCTAGGAACGATTTCAGTACCGTCCGCAACACCTGGCATTGTAACTGTCAGGGGAAAGCTTACCAATTGTTCGGGTGGTAATGTAACAAGTGGTTATGCTATAGTGTCAATCAACAATGCTGTTCATTATGCAAAGGTTGACGGCAGCGGGAATTTTTCTACCAATTATGTATTGTGCAATATTAATAGTTTGAACGCACAGGTTTTGGGAGTTGACGAAACAGCGCAACAACAAGGTAACACAACCACTCTGTCAGTTTCGTCGCCAGCTACTGATTTTGGAAGTGTGTCTGCATGTGGTACTGTTTCTACCGAGTATATTGATTATACTCTCGATGGTACAAATTATCATTTTGGTACAGGTGATTCACTATTGGCCTACGGTGCAGATAGTGCAGGTACTGCCTCTGATTTCACTACTATCATGGGTGCAAGGTCGCCAAACTTTTTACAGTTCAGGATTAACACAACAGCGCAGACAGCAGGCACCTATGCATTGACTACATTAAGTGTTCAAAATTATTTTCAGACAATAATAGTTTCCCCTTTGAGCGTAAACCTTACCAGTTATGCAACATCGGCAGGCCAGTTTTACCAGGGGAGCTTTACCGGGCAGTTTAAAGACGCGGCCAATGTAACACATAGCATAACGTGTACGTTCAGAGTACGACGAACATTTTGATTTTTTGTGACAGGAACAATTTTGTTCCCTAACCTAAACCATCATTGAACAACGAGCAGGAGAATATCGATATCATCAATGGCTGCAAAAAAGGCGACCGTAAGGCCCAGGAAAAGTTATACAAAAACTATTACAGGGCTATGTTAACTGTTTGTTTACGATATACTAAAAATGATGAGGATGCGGTGGAAGTATTGAACAATGGTTTTTTAAAAGTATTCAGGAATATACAACGGTACGAATCCTCGCAGGCCAGCCTGTATACATGGATTCGTACCATTGTTGTTAATAGCTGCCTGGATTTTATTAAACAAAAGCAAAAACTGGAAAAGGTGAATGAATTGAATGAAGATGCCGAGGTTCATATTGCACCGGATGTAATTAATAAAATGAAGACAGCTGAATTGCTTGACCAGGTCAGGAGGTTGGCACCAGCGACACAGGCCGTTTTTAATCTGTATGTGATTGAGGGATTCAGTCATAAAGAAATTGCGCAGTTATTGAATATTAGTGAAGGAACGAGCAAATGGCATTTAAGTGAAGCAAGAAAGAATTTACAGCAATTGATAAATCAACCCAAGGTGAAAATTTCATGAACGATCATTTACCAGATGAGAAAATGGATCAGCAGTTCAATGATCTTCCATTGCCTGATGAAGAGGCATCATGGCAAAAGATGAAAGAAATGCTCGATAAGGATGACGATGATGGTCCTATTGTTCCACCTGTTCTTTTAAGGAATTGCCTTGGGTGGGGAATGTTATTGTTGGTTGGATTAACAGTGGCGTGGTTGGTAGTTCGGCCTGAAAGGTGGTGGAGTGATACAACAAAAGCAAAACATACTTCGTCCGATGAAGTTCAAAAACAAAAAGGTAAAGAGGACACGGGCCAAAAGCCTGGAATAACTTCAAAGTCGTTGATTAAGGAAGAAATAAAAAATAACGTCACTGATCAGGAACGAATGAAAACAAATTCTTCAGCGGAACCACATTTCAATTATCAAAACAAAATCAGCAATTCAGTTAAAACCATTCCGAAAAACAAAAGGTCAAAGCCTGTAGCAAAAGTTAGCACTTCAAAAAGCAGGAACTTGAGCCAGGAATCACCTAACAGGGTTGCCGACAATCAGCCTGCGAAGGTTAGTGAGAAACAAGTAACCAATCAAAGTGACACGCCAATTACTTCCGATACATCTTTGACAATAACCAATCAACAAAACTCAGCGCCGAAAGATTCTATAAAACAGGAATTGATAATTCAGCCAGTGGATTCTGCTATTCAAAAGAAATCTAAAACTCAAAAGAAATTAATTGTGGCAGCCGGGTTGGGTTTGCAGCAACAAATCCCTATAGCCGGGCAAACTGCTGTTCCCTATAGTTATTATGGCAGGGAAGGTTCCCTGGCTGACTATATTCCATCCGTGTTTGTGCAACTTCAAAAAGAAAAAAAATGGTTTGTAATGGGGGAATTCCGTTTTGGAGCAGCACAGTCAGTGAAGGAGTTTCCCTATAATCAAAATACAAAGTTCGATAGTTCCACTCTGGATGTAACTATGACCACCATGCGGTTGAAAAAAACGTATTATCATCAGTTACCATTCAGTTTTAATTACTACCTGAAACCAAATATATCGGTTGGTTTGGGTGGAATGTACAGTCGTTTTCACGGAGCGGTAACCGAAAAAGAAACCAATAGCTGGAACACCTTGACACAAACCACCACAAATTCCAAGGAGATCATTCATATCAAACACTTTACCGATTCTTTTCTTTATAAAACCCAGGTCCATTTTTTGGTGCAGGCCGATTATCAATGGAAACGATTTTCATTTGGATTGAGGTATACAAAAGATATCCAGCCTTATATCAAATACACCAAACCGGATGGAACCGTTGATGAGCAAAAAAATCAATCACTACAACTGATGATACGCTACAGGATCTGGCAATCAGTTAAGCTTTAAAAGCTCGTTATCTGCCAAACATTTTTTCAAGTTGATCTTTCCTGAATTCAAGATAAGTTGGCTTTCCTACAGGAGAAATGTTTGACTGTTGGCATTGAAAAAGGTCACTGAGTAGATTCTGCATTTCTTTTGGCGATAAGGCGCTACCGGGTTTGATTGCCTGTTGGCCTGCCACGGTTCGCAACAACATTTCTCTTTTGGATAATTTCAATTCGTTGCTGAAATGTTTGTACTGTTCCAGGATTTTCTCTAAAATGATTTTTTCATTTCCTGATTCAAAATCTGCAGGTGTGCCTTGTATCACAAAAGCAGTTTTACCAAAAGGCTCAACAGTGTACCCCATTTGCTGAAGGTCAGGAAGTAACTCATTTAATAAAACTGCGTCAGCGGGAGTTAATTCAATGGTCACAGGGAATAAACTTCGTTGCGTAGCTACTGGTTTGCCGAGTAAGGCGTTCGTTAATCGTTCGTAAATAATTCTTTCATGTGCTAATTGCTGATGAACAAGCAGGAAACTTTGAGCAGTGGGAACAAGGATATAGGTATTAAAAATTTGCGAAAGGCTCTTTTCGTCAGTGACCAATTTTGAATCGTACGTTTCCAATTGCTCAACCTTCTCAGGTTCTGTTTTCAAAAGAAATCTTCCCAACGATTGAAAGTTTTCTGATGACTGGCTGCCAGATGACCGGCCACCTACATCGCTCCAATGTCTGGATTCGGCGGGTTCAATTTTATGCGCCTGGTTGGCTTCGGTGAATGTTCTAAAAATAGATGACGAAGTGGTTTCAAGTTTTTGTTCTTCAGTAAATGGCTTTTGAATGGATTCCAACTGTTGAATAGAGTTGTCCAGGTCAAAATCCAGGGCAGGGGTAATACTGAATTGCGCAAGCGCATGTTTAACAGCTGCCTGGATGAATGCGTACACAATCTTTTCATCTTCAAATTTGATCTCCTGTTTGGTGGGATGTACATTCACATCCACCTGTGTGGGATCCAGGTCAATGAGTAGAACATACATTGGGAAGCTATCCGCCCCTATCATATCCTGGAAAGCATTCATCACCGCGTGGTTGAGATAGGGGCTTTTAATGAAGCGGTTATTTACAAAAAAGTATTGATCACCTCTTGTCTTCTTGGCAACATCGGGTTTACCAACAAAGCCATAGATATTGAGATAATCGGTTTCCTCTTTAACGGAAACCAATTTAGTATTGTAGTTACTTCCCAAAACTTGAAGTATCCGTTGTTTTAAACTTCCGGCTTCCAGGTGAAAAATTTGCTGCCCATTGGTATTGAGCGAAAAAAATATTTGGGGAAATGCCAATGCTACTCGAATGAATTCATCAATTATATGACGCATCTCGGCAGCATTGCTTTTCAAAAAATTTCTACGTGCAGGAACATTAAAAAACAAATTCTTCATGCAAATGCTGGTGCCTACCGGAGTAGCAACAGGCTGTTGCCTTGTTACCACGCTGTTTTCAATTTCAATGCAGATGCCTACTTCATTATCAGCTTTCCGGGTTCTCAATTCTACCTGCGCAACGGCAGCAATGGATGCCAAAGCCTCACCACGAAAACCCATGGTGCGAATGTGGAAAAGATCATCGATATTTTGGATCTTCGAGGTGGCATGACGCTCAAAACACATACGGGCATCAGTCTCACTCATACCCTGTCCGTTATCAATGACCTGCAGCAGGGATTTACCGGCATCGTTAATAATCAGCTTAATCTCCGTGGCTCCTGCGTCCACTGCGTTCTCAAGCAGCTCCTTTACTGCGCTTGCAGGACGTTGGATTACCTCTCCCGCAGCTATCTGGTTCGCAATATTATCCGGCAATAATAGAATTCGGTCAGCCACAATTCTTTTTTGAAACATTCAAAAATACATAATGGCTCCTGATAAGCCGGGATTCGGCAATAGCTTCTTTTTATTTGTGGAAAAACTAATTAAAAACCGTTTGATTTGGATATAATAGCCATGTCGTATAGACAGTAAACCAATAGTCGTTTACTTAAATTCATTGTGTGCTAATCAACCTGATAATAGGAAAATTTTAAAACAGTTCACAAGTTTTTAGAATAAGGGCTAAACGATTTGTGGTAAATTGTGGCTTAGTATATTTATTCCATCCCGATCGTTTTATATTATGAAGAAGGCACTTACCTTACTCCTTAGCTTTTTTATTTTATTCAGTTCCTACAGTCAATATAATAGCAAACTTTCGGCCCGTGACTGGGTGGACAGTGTTTTCAAAACTTTGTCAAAGCAAGAAAAGCTTGCACAGCTTATGGTCATCAGGGCACACAGCAATTTAGGCCCTGAACATGTTCAGCAGGTGGTGGATCTCATTCAAAAACATAATGTAGGTGCATTATGCTGGTTCCAGGGTGGCCCGGTCAGGCAGGCCAATCTCAATAACTATTATCAATCCCTGGCCAAAACTCCTTTGATGATGACAATTGATGCGGAATGGGGTTTAGGCATGCGTCTCGACAGCGTCATAAAATTTCCTTTCCAGTTAACACTTGGAGCATTGAATAATGATCAATTGGTTTATGAAATGGGCAAAGCTATTGGGGAGCAGTGCAAAAGAATTGGCATACATGTAAATTATGCACCGGTGGTGGATGTCAATAACAATCCAAACAACCCTGTAATTGGTTACCGTTCATTTGGACAGGACAAATATAAGGTTGCAAGGTTTGGTGTGGCTTATACAAGAGGGCTGCAGGATGCTGGTGTGATGGCCTGTGCCAAACATTTCCCCGGTCATGGCGATGTGGATGTGGATTCGCACCTGGATTTGCCTGTCATCAACAAAAGCATGGGCCAGCTGGATTCACTGGAACTTTATCCTTTCAAAGAATTATTTAAAGCTGGGGTAGGTAGTGTAATGATTGCACACCTTTCTATCCCTGCAATCGATAATACTCCAAATGAACCTACTTCATTATCGGAAAAAAACATTACTGGCTTGTTACGGGATGAATTGGATTATGACGGACTCACGTTTACCGATGCACTTGAGATGAAAGGCGTGAGCAAATATTTTCCCGCAGGCGAGGCAGCAGTGCAGGCATTGATTGCAGGTAATGATATGTTGTGTTTACCGGAAAATGTCCCTGATGCAATCAAGGCAGTTGAAGATGCCATCAAAAAGAAAAAACTGAAATGGAAAGATATTGATGAGAAGGTAAAAAAAGTGTTGCAGGCTAAATATCAATTAGGGTTGAACCATGCTCAAATGGTAGATACGACAAACCTTTTAGCTGATTTAAATGAAAAAACGGACGCAATCAAATCACAGGTAGCAAGAAATATTATTACGGTAATGAACAATGATAACAGGTTGCTGCCGATCATGAATACAAGAAATATAGCCTATGTGGGTATTGGAGCTGATTCAACTGTTTTCGGTAATCGCCTGAAAAAAGAATTGAATGCAGACACCTATTATTTGAATTATAAGGACTCATTCGAAAAGGCGTCACAAATCCTTGATTCAGTAAGATCAAATCGGTATAACAAGATCATTGTCGGTGTTCATAGTTATGCCCAGAAACCAGCAAACAATTACAACCTGTCAACAGCAGCTATCAACTTGTGGGATTCACTCCAAACATCGTCAACAGCGAATTTTGTTTTTGGAAATGTTTATGCTACCAAAAATTTTCTGAAGGCGCCGACTCTGGTAGCCATGTACCAGGACGATGATATTTTTCAAAATGTGGCCGCCGATTTTGTTGGAGGCAAACTTGCATCCAATGGAAAATTGCCGGTTACCATTGACAGCAGTTCGTTTGGTTCGGGAATAGCGATCAAACGTTTCATTCCAACAGGTGTATCGCCTGCGTGGCTGGCAATTGACAGTATTGTTTATGATGCGATGGCCAGGAAAGCGTTCCCGGGTTGCCAGGTGCTGGCTATTCAAAATGGAGAGATAAAGTATCATAAGGCATTTGGTCATTACGAATATGATTTCAGGTCATTACCTGTTACATTGGAAAGCATTTATGATCTCGCATCGGTAACAAAAATTTCCGCTGCTGCGGTTTCGATAATGAAATTGTATGAACAGGGAAAGGTTGACATCAATAAAACGCTGGGAGATTATCTGCCTTCTATGCAGGGATCGGATAAGGCGCCCCTGAAATTGTCAGATATTTTATTGCACCAGGCAGGTTTACCGGCCGGAATTAATTTCTGGGGAAAGACTTTGGATCCTCAAACCAAAAGACCGTCTGCTATTTTCTATAGTGAGGTATCAAAACCTGGCTTCACGATACCTGTTGCCGGTGGACTGTATTTGCGCGATGATTGGGAAGACAGCATGATGAAGATGATTGCAGTAGTACCGTTGGGTGTGAAAGGCAAATATGTTTACAGCGATATTGATTTTATTTTATTGGGCAAGATCATCGAGGCCGTAAGTGGAATGCCACTGGATGAATACGTACGCAAGACTTTTTATGCTCCGCTTGGAATGGCCACCACGGGATTTAAACCCTTTGAACGTTTTGGGGTAGAAAGGGTAGTGCCCACGGAAGAAGATAATATTTTCCGCCGGCAATTAATGCGCGGATATGTGCACGATGAATCAGCCGCCATGTTTGGAAACGTATCGGGTAACGCGGGACTGTTTTCAAATGCTTACGACCTTTCATTGTTGTACCAGATGTTAGTAAATGGGGGCGAATTGAATGGTCAACATTTTTTGAAAAAAGAAACGATAGATTATTTCAATCAGTATCATAGTGACATCAGTAGGAGGGGATTTGGTTTTGATAAACCTGAAAAAGATAATGCTACAAGAAAAGAACCATATCCATCTGCATTGGCGTCTTCGGAAACATTTGGTCATACCGGGTTTACGGGTACCTGTGTATGGGTTGATCCCAGGTCAAACCTGGTGTACGTGTTTTTATCCAACCGTGTATTTGAGGGCCGGAATAGCAATCTATTGGGAAGATTGAGCATCCGTGGAAAAATCCAGGATGCGATATACAGGGCATTACAAAAAGAAGAGACTGAAAAATCAGTCTCTAATCAGGTTCAGGCAAAGGCGTTTTAATCTTTTTTCGGATTCGGATCATTTGGCCTTTGTTGATTTGGTTTTTGCTGTTGTTGAGGAGGTCTTTGTTGATTTCCTTTTTGCTGGTTAGGCCTCTGTTGATTAGGACGTTGCTGTTGTTGTGGACCGCCTTTTTGTATCTGCTGGTTGGGTCTTGGTAATTGTTTGGGTTGTTGTGGTTTTTGTTGCTGCTGTCTTTGTTCTCTTGCCTTTTGTTGTTTCTTTTTATCCGCTTTTTCCAAACTTTTAAGGGTGATATGACCCACAACATCAACAAATTCAGGTTCTATTTCTTTTGGTTTGCCGCTTACTTCAACTGCTTCCAATTCGTCCGGGATAATATTTTGTTGATTAAGTGACCTTATTTTTTTTACTCTTTCAATAGTTAGCGGGTACTGCTTGGTACTGTCGGGCAGTACGTACCACATCAGGTTCTTGAAAATATCTTTTTTTATGAGTGTCGCCGTTCCTCTCGATACCTGCAGCATATCTGCATTTTCCGGAAACCCCTGAAGGGCGTCGAGGTAAGTATCCAGTTCATAATTCAAACAACATTTCAGGCGGCCACACTGGCCACTGAGCTTTGTTTGGTTGATGGAAAGATTCTGGTAACGGGCAGCCGTAGTGTTCACAGACTTGAAATCGGTTAACCATGTAGCACAACAAAGCTCTCTACCGCAGCTTCCAATACCACCCACTTTGCCTGCTTCCTGTCGTGAGCCAATCTGCCTCATTTCCACCTTCAGTTTAAACTCAGAAGCGTAGATCTTAATGAGTTCCCTGAAATCAACACGGTCATCAGCTATGTAGAAGAAAGTTGCTTTTTTGCCATCGGCCTGTATTTCTACTTCACTCATCTTCATGTTCAGGTTAAGCTGGCGGGCAATGGCACGGCTCCTGATCATGGCCTCCTTCTCTCTTGATTTATTTTGTTTCCATATTTCAATGTCGCGATCGCTGGCACGACGCAAAACTTTTTTCATTTCAGGATTAAATTCATCCGCTCCTTTTTTCTTCAGCTGTATTCGCACTACTTCTCCTGTCATGGAAACCTCTCCCACATCAAAACCGCTTACACCTTCAACGGTAATGAGTTCACCCTTTTCAAAATATTGCAGAGAATTATTGCGATAAAAATCTTTACGGCTTCCCTGGCTGAAGCTAACTTCTATTACCCGGCAGGCATCGTCCGCATTATAAATCGGAAGATTAACAAGCCAATCGTAAGTATTCAAACGGTTGCAACCACCCGTGCTGCAACCCCCGTTGCTTTTACATCCATTCGGTTTGCCGGTTCCACAGCTATCACATCCCATACTAAATTTTATTTCCTTGTTATAAATCAATTGCTCATGCTAATGATCAATTGTGTTTGTGAGGCCGGCTGCAGAATAGCTATGAAACACTATGAGACAATGAGTCAATGATGCCAGTTAGTCAAGAGACCTTGTCTTTGACTGTTATGACGGCGACTATTTATAGAGAGTATTCGATAGCTTATTAATACATTCCACACATAACCGATGACCTCTGATATATATTGACTGACGCCGGGGCGCCATTAAGGCAAATATAATTTTTTTATTGACGAGAAGTAACGGCAGACCCTAAACGGTGATCACAATATTGTTTTTAACAATATGGAAAATTTTAATTGTAAGTGCATGAAAGAGGATTTTGGCATTGGCGTTTCTTTCAATATAATAGGAGGCTTTATCCAATTCTTGAACAATGGCCTCTTTCTGTTCCAGGGTGATGGCTTTATTAAGCCGCGAAACGAAATCTTTTTCACCGGTAGACATGGCATTGAGTAATCTTTCTTTTAAAGTATTATCGGCTATCTGCAGCCGAACAGCTTGCTCAATTTGGTGTGTAAAATGCTTCAGAAACTGTTTTTGCTTTTCCCTGCCCATTCTTCCAATTTCTTCAATCAGCTTTACCTGTGTAATTGTTTGATTCTTCAAACTGGCATTAAGCCACTCGCGAAGCAGGCCGTGAAAATCCTCGTCGGCATGCTGAATTAGGTTTAATGCTTCGCGATAATTACCATCACTTGCATTGGCAATTTGTTTGGCTTGTTCGGTTGTGCATGCTTTTTTGGACAGCAAATTTTTTTCAATGTCTTCTGGTTCCAATGCCGGAATCTTTACCAGCTGGCACCGGGAAAGAATGGTCGATAAGATCTCACCTTCGTTTTCAGCAACCAGGATAAATAAAGTATCTGCCGGAGGTTCTTCAATCATTTTCAACAATTTATTTCCTTCCTTACCTAAATATTCAGGCATCCACATTAAAAGTATTTTGTACCCACTTTCAAAACTTTTCAGGTTCAATTTTCGAATAATGTCATTGCATTCCTGGGCAGTGATGTTGCCCTGTTTATTTTCTGCATCTATAAACTGCAACCAGTCATATACATTTCCGTATGGAAATTGTTTGATGAACTCTCTCCAGTCGCTGGCATAATCTGAACTGATTGGTGGTGTTCCGGATTTTTTTGTAACAACAGGATACGAAAAATGAATATCAGGATGAACGAGTTGTTCTGCTTTGGAAAAAGATGGTTGTTTTTGCATCCAGGCATCTGCTTCGCCAGGTGTTGAAGGCAATTTTATTTCAACTGGTTCACCAAATAAAGAAGTTTCGGGGGATTGACCCTTATTGGGTAGGAGGCTTACATATTGAGCGAAGGCCATAGCCAGGGGTAAACCACCACATCCCTCTCTCCCTAAAAACAACAAAGCATGGCTCAAACGATTGTGCTGAACCATTTCAACCAGCTGCTGCTTTACTTCGTTTTGGCCCAGAACATCTTTAAACAGCATTTATGAATTATGTTTTGCGGCGATGTTACCAATTATTATGGAAATAAAAAAAGCTGCTTGTTCGGCAGCTTCTATAGTAAAGTGGGCTCAATTAATTTAAGTACTTCAAAACCTCTTCGCTCATGGGTTTCGTTTTATTATGAATTACCGTAATCAGTTTTCCGTTCTCGTCCAGGAGAAATTTTGTAAAATTCCATTTAACCGGGTCTTCAAATCCTAATTTTTTTGCTTCGTCAGTCAGGTATTTATAGATGGGGGCCACATCATCTCCCTTTACAGATACTTTTGAAGCCATGGGGAAACTCACGCCATAATTTTTTGTACAAAATTCCTTGATGTCTTCATTGCTACCTGGCTCCTGTTGGCCAAAGTTGTTGGCCGGGAAACCAACGATAACCAATTTGTCCTGGTATTTTTCATACAGTTGCTCCAGTTCTGCATACTGAGGTGTGTTACCGCATTTGGAAGCTGTATTTACGATCATAATTTTCTTACCCTTGAATTTGGAAAAATCAATAGCGCCACCTTCAAGACCCTCTACTTTAAATTCGTAGATAGAACTGGCAGTAAATAAAGAGAAAAGAAAGAATGCAATAAAAGCAATTTTCATAATGACAATTTTTATGAATTAACAGACGTAAAGTTAGGGGAAAGGGAAGCCTCGAGTTTTAAAGGCTGGTAAATTGAAAGGTTGTTTAACATTAAATTCCTGGACGAGTGTTAGAATTACTGTTTTTCATATGCTCCCAGGTCAGGTTTCGTTCCAACAGGTCTTGCTTTACCATCTAAATCGATATTAATAGAGGTACTTATGCCCTTGTCAATAGCGGGAGAATTAGCTTTTAAACGAAAACTGTAAATCTTTTGAGCGGTATTTATGGTATCAAACAACGGATCCTGGTTGTTTATAGCGCCGTTAATAGTAGTGTTAGCAGGATTGGTTTCCACTCTCCACAAAACCTGGTCGAAACTGACATTAAATGAAGTATTGCCTTGTTTCAAAACCACAGCCTCATCAGTAACAATGCCATTTGCGTCACCCCAAAAAATACAATTACGGAATATTGCATTCAGATTACTTGCCGTGTTGTTCAAATAATTGGTGACAACCAATACTGGTTCCTTATGCTGAATAAAATTACTTGAATAGGTTGTCGCAGTGCAATGGGTGAAATTGTAATTCCCTCCCTTCACGAGAAGAATGTTTTTTCCACAGTTACTTACTAATAGATTTCGGGCAGTAATGCTGGTATTAATCCCTATCAGGCCTGCATCATAAGCATTGTCAATGATAGTTTCATTCAGGGTAAGCTTTGTCCCGGTTGATGGTTCCACCACAACGATTCCCTGGTAAGCATTTTTAATAACGGCGTAGTTAATAATATTGTTCTTACTGACATCAGTAAAAATTAATCCCGGGTAGCTTGCCGGGAAGTCCCGGTACGGTTCATCCAGACGATCACCCGTAAAAATTACTCTTGTACTGTCAAATTTTTCACCGTTTACCTGTAATGTGCCATTAATAATAAATGGTGCGTCGGCATGGCAATAAATCCTGCAACCTTTGTTGATAGTAAGCGTGGCATTCGTGTCTACTATAATCCCTCCGAGTATCACGTAAGGCAGATCATCATTCCAGAACTCCGATGTTTTAATTGTTTTGTTGCGAAAAAAATGCGCATTTTTCCCGTATGCATCCAGTTGAACGATTTTCTTATTTCCATTATAATTAATCTCGATACTGTCACGAACCAGGAAAGGAAGATTTGCAGCTGAAGGATTTATGCTGACGGTGACATAAATATAAACGCTGTCATCTGCCAGCACATCGATATTATTTACCTGTGGTCCCGCTGTTCCATCCACGTTGATTTTATAGGGAGAAGAGGAGCCTCCAAACAATTTCACGGAAGAGATATGGACACCTTTGTCATTGTCATTGAGAACTTTAATGAATTGTGAAGTAGAACCTGTTGAAGTAAATACTGTATCAAAGTGAAGTGTATCAACTGATGTTGTTAAGAGAGCTGATGAATCGTTGGTAAATGATTCTTTGGTACAGGCAAACAATAAAACAATTAGCGAAAGCAGCAATAGATTTCTCACAGGCTTCATCCCTTAAAAATACATCAGTGAAATGAAAAACAAAGGGTCGCCAAACTCAATTGAACATTTTTTGCTTTTAGGATTTCTTTTCCACAAGCTTCAAGTGTTGCGCCGGTTGTTACCACATCATCAACAAGCAACAAATGTTTACTTTCTATCGCTGAAGCGTCAGTTAATTCAAATTTTCCTTTCATATTTTGCCAGCGTTGAATTCGGCTTTTCCTTGTTTGGGTTTCAGTTTTCTCGGGCCTGGTTACAATGTTTTTAAGAACCGGTTTATTCAATATAGTTGATATTCCTTCGCATAATAAAACTGCCTGGTTGTATCCTCTTTTATGTTCCTTCGATTTATGTAACGGAAGCGGTATTAAAGCGTCCACAGTTGAAAACCGGTTAGATTCTGCTATTGCCCATCCCATCAACTTACCTAAATAAATTCCCACTTCTTTATTGCCTTTATACTTGAACTGATGCATAAGGTGCTGTATCATCGATTCTTTTGTAAAGTAATATTGAGCTGTTGCGCAAGTAACAGCAATTCTTCCCCAGAAGATTTTTTCAACCGGGTTATTGGCATGTAAATGAAAATTGGTGGTTGGTAAAGAGGATAAGCAGCGGAGACAGAGTAAATGTTCCGCCTGCAAATTATCTGTGCCACAACATTCGCATACATGAGGAAATGCCAGGTGAAGAAGCGAATCTTTAATCTCATTAAGCAGGAACATATTCTAATTTAAACATTCTATGATTAAACACGAATTTAGCTTTCGCACCTTACCATTATTCTTTTCGAAGGGATTTTCACCTTAAGAACTGATATCCCGAAACCAGCAGCAGTTTCCCGGAATGTACTGGTGTAAAGCTTTGGTTAGTTATAATTAAGTGATCAACTCAAAAATAAGGAGCGATATACTTCATCCACTCTGCCCATGGTTGCCACTTCAATATTGAATTTCTGTTTGCTCATTGCCTTTTGATTGTATTTTGAAACGATTATCTTTTTAAAACCAAGTTTCTCTGCTTCGGCAATTCTTTGCTCAATCCTGTTAACAGCACGAATTTCACCGCTCAAACCCACTTCACCGGCAAAACAAATATCATGAGGCATTGCAATATCTTCATAGGAAGACAATAGTGCAACCAGTACTGCAAGATCAATGGAGGGATCTTCAACTTTCAAACCTCCCGCAATATTCAGGAATACATCTTTGGCTCCAAAATGAAAGCCCCCTCTTTTCTCAAGTACTGCTAATAAAAGTTGTAAACGTCTTAGATCAAATCCACTAACCGTTCTTTGAGGAGTTCCATAAACTGAGGCAGTAACAAGTGCCTGTACTTCTATCAGTAAAGGTCTTTGCCCTTCGACCGTTGCAGCAATGGCAATCCCGCTTAACTCATCTTCTTTTTGCGTGATCAGAATTTCACTTGGATTTAAAACCGGGTTCATTCCATTTTCATCCATTTGATAGATGCCTAATTCCGCAGTGCTACCAAACCGGTTTTTGGTTGTCCGCAATATTCGATAAGCATAGTGGCGATCACCTTCAAATTGAAGGACGGTATCGACCATATGTTCTAACAATTTTGGTCCGGCAATGCCGCCTTCTTTTGTGATATGTCCAATTAAAAAAACCGGCGTGTTTGTTTCTTTTGCAAATTGCTGTAGCTCCGCGGCACATTCCCTGATTTGAGAAACGCTTCCTGAAGAAGAATCAATAAATGGTGACTGCAAAGTCTGTATCGAATCAACTATGACGAGGCGGGGCTTTAATTTTTTTATTTCCTGGAAAATTTCCTGGGTAGAAGTTTCGGTGAGCAGATAAAAATTTTCATTATGTAAACCAATTCTGTCTGCACGCATTTTTATCTGTTGTTCACTTTCCTCGCCGCTGATATAAAGAGTAACTACATCATTCATCTGTAGCCCCATTTGTAAAAACAGTGTTGATTTACCGATGCCTGGTTCTCCTGCAATCAACACAATGCTACCGGGAACAATGCCTCCACCCAACACTCTGTTTAATTCCTGGTCATTCGTCAGAATTCTCGGTGTAGTTTTTGTTTTGACTTCGTGAAGAGGTTGTGTTTTTTTAATGGGAGCATCATCATTGTATAATTGCCATTCGTTTGGAGAAGATTTTTTTGTCTCCTTTTGAATGAGTTCCTCAACAAAAGTGTTCCATTGCCCGCATGTTGGACATTTGCCCAACCACTTTGCACTCTCGTAACCACAATTCTGACAGAAGTAGGCTGTTTTGATTTTCGCCATGCGCTAAAATTAAGATGAACCAACAAGGAAAATTTCTTCGTGATAAAATGAAAAGTGAGGAAAATTGAAGAGGAAAATTTGCAGTAAAAAGGGCTGATCTTGCGATCAACCCTCTTACTTACTAACCCATTAAATTCTGACACTAAATTACAAATCTGCCCCACATTACAAAATTATTTTTTGGTGCTGTGAATAACTTTTGCTCCATTTTATATAATAAACTTTAACAAAAATTGTCTTATAATTTATTGAAAACCAATGCTTAAATGGCAGTAATTTGACAAAGCTAATTTATTTCTTTGCTGAAAAACTGACAGCGTAACCATTGAAAATCGTATTGATCTGACAAAAAGTGATTTCGCCTTTCGTCCAACAGATTTGGACATAGATTTGAGATACTAATTAAAATAATTAATACAATGACACCTTCAATTTTTCTCGTTTCCATTCTTTTTGTCGGTATCAGTATGATCGTTTCCCTTATCCTAAAAAGCCGTTTTTCAGCCTTCAGCAAAATTCCTCTTGCCGCCCGGCTTACTGGCAAGGAGGTGGCTGAGAAAATGCTTCGGGAGAACGGGTTATATGATGTAAAGGTGGTATCTGTAGAAGGTTTTCTAACCGACCACTACAATCCTTTGACAAAAACAATCAATCTAAGCCCGGAGGTTTACAATAATTACAGCATAGCAGCAGCAGCGGTTGCCGCCCATGAAACCGGCCATGCCGTTCAACATGCAACCGCTTACACCTGGTTGAACCTGCGAAGTAAACTGGTTCCCGCAGTTCAATTTAGCTCAACCATTGTAAACTGGGTACTGTTAATAGGCGTATTTATGGCGGCTTCAGGTAACACTACAATGCTTCTAATAGGAATTGCTGTGTTTGCTATGACTGTTTTGTTTTCATTAATTACCCTTCCCGTGGAATTTGACGCCAGCCGTAGGGCACTGGCGTGGTTAAACCAGACCAATATCACAAACAGTCAGGAATATCCAAAGGCCAAAAATGCGTTGACCTGGGCTGCAATGACGTATGTTGTTGCTGCTTTAGCGGCTATAGTTACCTTGGTTCAATATATTTTAGTTTATATGGGAAGCAGGGATAGAAACTAAACTTAATGTCATCGAACGAGGCATCCAAATGGAAGCTTCGTTCGATAAACAGGTTTATAATTTTATTTCTTCCATATTGTCACCGAAGAATCTGAATTCCGTAAGATGGTAACCGGTGTCTGCTTTAAGTGAGATTTTTTCTTTGAACTTCCTTTTCCATTTTGATGCCTTAGACCACATCCACCCTTTGGTGAGGTATGCATAAACGATTGGATGGACCACCAATGTGAGGTTTCGATGCTTATGGGTAATCAAATAATTAAGGTTCTTTTCGATCTCATCTTCTAAAATGAGCGTAGATGCAATTTTGCCGGTTCCGGTACAGGTTGGACAAACTTCCTGTGTATTAATATTCATTTCCGGTTTCATCCGTTGACGTGTGATCTGCATCAGGCCAAACTTGGAAATAGGAAGGACAGCATGTTTTGCCCTGTCGGGTCTCATGAATTCTTCCATTTTCTCTACCAGCTTTTTCTTATTCTCAGGAAATTTCATGTCGATGAAATCTACTACAATGATTCCTCCGATATCCCTAAGTCTTAATTGTCTGGCGATCTCATCAGCTGCTTCAAGATTGGTTTCCAGGGCATTTTGCTCCTGGTTGTTACTTACACTTTTATAACCACTATTTACGTCAATTACATGTAGTGCTTCAGTATGCTCAATAATCAGGTATGCTCCGCTGGTGAGATTAACGGTTTTTCCAAAGGAAGCCTTTACCTGTTTGGTTATTCCGAACTGGTCAAAAATGGGAGTTCCATTCTGATGAAACGCTACAATATCTGCTTTTTCAGGGGCTATTCGCTGAATGTAGCTTTTTGACTCGGAAAAAATATTCTTATCGTTTGTAACAATTTTGTTGAAATCCTCATTCAAAAGGTCTCGTAGGATGCTGGCCGTTTTTGTCTGCTCACTCAAAATTTTGCTCGGTGGGGCCGCACTCTTCAAATTTTGTTGTATGCTCTTCCACATTGCAGTAAGTTCAGATAGATCTTCATGTAGCTCAGCCGTATTCTTTCCCTCTGCGGCAGTACGAACAATGACCCCGAAATTTTTGGGCTTAATCGATTCCACTATCCGCTGTAACCTTTTTCTTTCTTCTGAAGAATGAATTTTTCTGGATACTGCAACAATATCATTAAAGGGAGTAAGTACCACAAAGCGACCGGGTAAGGAAATTTCGCAACTTAGGCGAGGTCCCTTGTTAGCAATAGGCTCTTTTAAGATTTGAACTAAAATATTTGGCTTGCCACTCAATACTTCATTAATCTTTCCTGTTTTGATTATTTCCGGTTCCACCTGGAATTGTGAAAAATCAAATACCTCCGATGACTTGTCATTAATAGCTATCTGTGTGAATTTGAGTAGTGACCTTGCATAAGGGCTTAAATCAGTATAATGTAAGAATGCGTCTTTTTCAAAACCAACGTCCACAAATGCAGCATTCAGGCCGGGTATCAGCTTTTTCACTTTCCCCAGGTACAGATCACCAACAGCAAAACGGGCATCTGTTTTTTCAGTATGCAATTCCACTAGTTTTTTATCTTCCAGCAAGGCAATGTCTACGCCATGGGCAGTAGAGTTAATAATAAGTTCCTTATTCACATTACTACAGCTTGTTTAATGTATGCTTTGCGATATACTTATTGCGTCAACCCGTACTGCTGCAGTAATTTCTTTGAAACGAAAGGGGCAAATTGATGGGGAGAAATGCAATCGGAAAAAACGCAATCAGCAGATAAGATATACCGGGAACCGATGCTCCCGGTAAATTATTTTCGAACCTATTTATTTCTTTTTTTATGACGGTTCTTTCTTAATCTTTTTTTACGCTTGTGCGTCGCAATTTTATGACGCTTTCTTTTTTTACCACAAGGCATACTTCGTTAAATGTTTTTTATTGAATAATTTATTTTTTCAGTTCGGCAATTCTTGTTTCTATATCTTTTCTTATTTCCGCTCTGGTAATTAACGGTAAAAGCTTAGTATACCACTCAATCGCCTCTTTTTTGTCACCCATTTGTTCAGCTATTTCTGCAATGCGAAAAATAGCTTCGATGTTATCAGGCTGCAGCGAAGCCACTTTTTTAAAATGTTCAACTGCTTTCTCAATTTGATTCGACATCAAACTGGCCCTACCTAAACTCATTTGAGCATATATATTATTTGAATCCTTAGTTGTGACCTCTCTAATTAATGAAATGCCCTGCATTGGCATCGCAATTCCACCGTAGAGATAAACTTCGCCCAATCCTACCTTGGCAGAGTCATTATCCGGATTCAATTTCAAAGAACGTTCAAACAGGTCCTTGGCTTGAAATGCTTCCCATTGTCTGAGCTGAGAATCATTTTCTTCCACGAGGCTGTCCAAAAACAAACGGGCTGCAAATGTGAGGGATTTTTCTGAATTTTCCAACCGTGCTACCTCCGCCGTATACCATGCAAAAGGCGCAAACGACCTTGCAGTATCCCTCCAAAATTTTGCTAATTGATGATAAATATGAAGTTGTTGATCCTTTAGATCACCCCGTGAAATGCTGTGTTCCAGAAAATTGATACGGGTAACCTGCTCTGCACTTAAATGCTGTTTAGCATGATACAAAACACTATCTGTAGAAAATTGAGATTGAGTAGGTGAAGACTCCAGCTGTGACTTCTTCATCTTTGGTGCACCAAAGAATTGTTTTTCCGAGGCAGCATATAATGCGGCTGTAATAAGTAAGGCAATTCCAAAGACAATCCACTGGGTCCTGTTCATACAATCCTTCTAAAATGAAGGATGCAAATTTACTAAACCAGGGTGATCTTTTTTACTTCGGCCACAAACTCTTTGGCTGGCTTGAACGCAGGAATATGGTGTTCGGGAATGTGAACAGCTATATTTTTCTTGATGTTCCTACCAATTTTAGCGGCTCTTTTTTTAGTGATAAATGAACCAAAACCCCTGATATAAATATTTTCACCCTTGGAAAGTGAATCTTTGATTTCTTTGAACATTTGTTCAAGCGTTACCAAAACATCAACTTTGGGAATGCCTGTTTTTTCAGAAATCTGGTTTACTAAGTCTGCCTTTCTCATAGCGAAGTTTTAAGTTTGATAAAACAATATAGTACAAAATACAATGATTGTCAACAGAATAGAAAATATTTTTTTGACTTAATCCACAAATCAGAATGAACATTGGAAACAGGCCATTTTCAACTTCCGCACATCGGGGCAACATAGAATTAGGGAAGTTATTTAGTAGAAGGCTTTTGTTTTGGAACAAAAAAAAGAATACTCGACAGATGCCATGGAAAGGCGAAAAAAATCCTTACAAAATCTGGCTGAGTGAAATCATCTTGCAACAGACCAGGGTGGAGCAGGGGCTGAAATATTATGAAAACTTTATCAAGGCATTCCCTGAAGTTCGGGCCCTGGCCGAGGCCCCGGAGGGAAAAATTTTCAAATTATGGGAAGGGTTAGGATATTATTCGCGGTGCAAAAACATTATCACAACAGCAAAATTTATTTCAAACGATTTAAACGGAGTGTTTCCAAAAGATTTTGAATCCATTTTGGAATTAAAAGGAGTCGGCAATTATACAGCCTCAGCTATTGCCTCTTTTGCCTACAATTTGCCTTATGCGGTTTTGGATGGCAATGTTTTCCGAGTTCTTTCAAGGATTTTTGACATTGAGCTACCGTCAGATTCCACCCAAGGGAAGAAATACTTCTCTGAGTTAGCGAAAGCAATTCTTCCGGAGAAAAAAGCAGGTGAGTATAACCAGGCTATAATGGATTTCGGCGCTATAATTTGTAAACCCTATCCCGCATGTGGAATATGTTTTTTCAACGACCAGTGCAAGGCCTATCGGCAAGGAAAACAAGATCTGCTGCCGGTAAAAGAGAATAAAATTAAAATAAGAGAACGTTGGCTTAATTACTTCGTCGTAAGATACAGAGACAGCGTACTTATTCGTCAGCGTAAATCGAAAGACATTTGGCAACAACTGTTTGAGTTTCTATTGATAGAAACAAATGAAAAAGTTTCGACAAAGAAATTATTGAAATTGTTTACCAGGCAATATGGAATTACCGAATTTGATTTTCAAAATTCGCATCCTGTCACACAGCAGTTATCTCATCAACTTATACAATTTTCTTTTCTGCAAATACAATTGAAACAAAAAAAAACAATCTCGCCCTTTTTGTGGGTAAAAATCTCAGAACTAAACAAATACGCCTTTCCCAAATCCTTACAAGAGCTCGTTGTCAAACACATCAAATGAATTTGCTCAACTTGCTGGCAGTAAATTTGATTAATCTTTTTTAAATTTATAATAGGATTTCGTAGACGATTTTTAAACCAGATAAATCAGAATCGTATGAGAGGAGTAAACAGGGTAATGCTCATTGGCAATTTGGGAAAAGATCCGGATGTCCAATTCTTAGAAGGAAATATTGGCGTAGCTAAATTTCCACTCGCAACAACAGAAACGTTCAAGGACAGATCTGGAAAACTGATCTCGCAAACTGAGTGGCATACAGTAGTGCTTTGGCGGGGACTTGCCGAACTTGCGCAAAAATATTTGCATAAAGGTAGCCTCGTTTATATTGAAGGACGGCTGAGAACACGAAGCTGGGAAGACAAAGAGGGCAACCGCAAATTTGCCACGGAAGTGGTGGGCGATAATTTAATTATGCTGGACAAGCGTACAGACAGTAGCCCACCTTCAAACTTACATACTGATTCCGGAATGGAAGATTTTGGAGGCAGTTCTGATACTACTTTAAGGGATAATGCATCAGATATGGAATATTAAAACATAAAGAACTATTTTTATCATCAAGTGGCAGGCCTTATGACCTGCCTTTTCATTAGTTTCGGTCACGAAAACCTTTGAATGGATCCGTCGGTTACAAACTTCATTTATACACAGGCTCATATTTTACTTGCAGTAAACCCGCAAAGCACTGTTTTTTTAGTGGTCTTTCTGTTTATTTTATTGCTGTTAAGCTTCATAACTTCTGGTGCTGAAGTAGCTTTGTTCTCGTTGCAGAGTAAGGACATTAATGTACTGAAGACAAAGCAACATGCTGCAGCCAGGAGGATTACTAATTTACTTGAAGAAAGAAAAGCCGTTTATACTTCCTTGCTCATTGCGGGGGGTGTTTTTAACATCAGCATTATTATACTTGCAAATTTTCTTTTAACCTCAGTTCTTCGCTTTGGGACCTTAAACGTTTTTATTCCTTTAGACATAGATATGCTGATAAAAATAGTGACAATAGCTTTTATTCTTGTTTTTATCGGCAGGATGCTTCCCAAGGTATGGGCAGCGCAAAATACTTTGCGTTTTGCCTATAGTGTTTCCTCGGTCGTTGAAACCTTGCATTTGTTGTTGCGCAAAATCAGCCTAAGGATGGTTGCCATTGCTGATCAAATTAGCCAAACCAGTGGTGCAAATGAATCAGAAGCAACCAGTATGAGAGAATTGGACGATGCCATTGAAGTGAATGACCAAACAACTTCCATTGAGGAAAAGAATATTCTCAAGGGCATAGTTAAGTTCAGCAATATTACCGTAAAGCAGATTATGAAATTCAGGTTGGATGTAAACGGGATTGACTATGATACTTCATTTTATGACCTGCTGAAAAAAGTGGAGGAATTGCATTATTCAAGATTGCCGGTTTATAAGGGAAGTCTGGATGAAACTGTTGGCGTACTCAATACAAAAGATCTTCTTCAGCATATAGATGATAATGATTTTGAGTGGCATGGACTTATACGGCCAACTTTATTTGTTCCCGAGTCAAAATTAATCAATGATCTACTCAAGGAATTTCAAGCCAGGCGAATTCACTTTGCCGTGGTCGTGGACGAATTTGGAGGTGCAAGCGGAATTGTAACCATGGAAGATATTCTGGAGGAAATTATTGGCGATATAAAAGATGAATTTGACGAAGAGGAGAGTGCCGTTCGTAAAGTGGATGACAAAACCTATGTAGCTGATGCAAAAATCATGTTGTATGATCTTTGTCGCGCCATGCGGTTGCCCATTGACACCTTTGACGCGGTGAAGGGTGAAAGCGATTCATTAGGTGGATTAGTGCTGGAATTGGCCGGAGAATTTCCGTCAATAAATGAAAATGTGAAGACAGGAGATTTTGATATTACCGTGTTGGAAATCGAAAAGAATCGTATCAAAACGGTAAAAATATTGATCAATTACAAAGAAAATGAAGCCTAAGCTTTTTCTTCCTTTTTTAATTGCAGCACTACTAGGAGTTGCATGTAATAGTGAATACACGCCAAGGCCCAGAGGTTATTTTAAAATTACCCTTCCCAATAAACAATACAGTGTGTTTGAACAGCCAGGATATCCTTATTCATTCGAATACCCTGTTTACGGTACTGTAATAAAAGATTCCCTGTTTTTTGATCAACACCCTGAGAATAACTATTGGATCAATATTGATTTTCCGGACTTCCAGGGAAGAATTCACCTTTCTTACAAGGAAATAGGTAAGAATAAATTCGATTCGCTGGTGAACGATGCTTTTACAATGTCTTATAAACAGCATACTTATAAAGCCTCTGCCATCCAGCCCGAAGAATTCACAACGCCAACCGGTTCGGGGGGAGTATATTTTACACTGAAGGGAAACTCGGCCACAGGTAACCAGTTTTTTATAACAGATTCAACAAAGCATTTTTTAAGAGGTGCATTATATTTTTCAGCCACTCCTAACTCAGATTCTCTTCAACCCGTTAACGATTTCCTGAAACATGATCTGTGGCATCTGCTCAATACCCTGAAGTGGAGATAGGATTTTACAAAAACAAAGTGTTTTGCCAGTAAGCCTTACCTAACTTTGCCAAATGATTGCAATTGATAATGTATTGGTAAGCGATGATGTAATCGAAGCAAAGTTCGTATGCGATCTTCATAAATGTAAAGGTGGATGTTGTGAAGACGGCGATGCCGGGGCGCCCCTTGAAAAAGAAGAAAAAAAAATGCTTGATGAATATTTTGATGTCATCAAACCATATCTTACAAAAGAGGGTTTAAAAGAAATTGAAAGACAAGGCAAATATGTTTATGACCGGGAATTTGGATGGGTAACACCAACAATCGATGGTAAAATCTGCGCTTATGGATATTACGATAAACACCGGATAATAAAATGTGGAATTGAGCAGGCATACAATGATGGGAAATTGAATTGGAAAAAGCCTATTAGCTGCCATCTTTACCCAATAAAAATTTCAAAGAGAAAAGAATACACAAACGTCAATTATGAACCCCGCGATGTTCTTTGTCAACCTGCCTGTGCATTGGGTAAAAAATTGAAATTGCCCGTATACCAGTTTTTGAAAGAAGCAATCGTTCGTAAGTTTGGAAATGAATTTTATGCTACGCTTCACCAGATAGCTGTAGAAAATTTTGAAGAA
>Ga0193740_1000011_pt1 | contig 47397 bp, 46 predicted proteins | sample L2s1metaG_FD_145072 | JGI IMG/M metagenome (GOLD analysis project Ga0193740, IMG submission 145072) | Soil microbial communities from a riparian zone of the East river system, Colorado, United States - L2s1 | ecosystem: Environmental > Terrestrial > Soil > Riparian zone | place: USA: East River... | reverse complement strand
CGTTATACATAAAAGTTCTTCACAAATAAAGCAGTCAATTTTCTCATAAGCAGTTAGTTTTGGTTGCGACCCCTGTTTCTACAGGGGTCTATTTTTTTATATACCTACCTGTTCTTTAAGATTATAAAGCAGCCACTTTTGGCTCTTATCGGTTTCTATTCTTCTTAAAACTTGAGACAAATTCCTGCCTTTGAAAACCGAGGTGTACCAGATGTATAGTGGATCTCCGAAACAGGTTGGGATTCATATTGAAGTCTTGATTCTGTATCAAATTGTGCTTCTCTCCATTCGCAGTTAAAAACATTTTCTACTGATATAGTGAGTTCAATTTTTTTCCTGCTATATGCAAACAGCATGTCATTTATAAAATAACCTTCTGCTTCTACCATATTTAATTCATTGGCTGGACGATGACCCATAAAACGATACCGGAGCGAACCCCTAAAACCTTTTTTCATTTTTGCAGATAAGCCGCCAAGGCTTGTAAATGCAGGGACAAGCGGTGTATAATCTAGATACTCATTCACCTTCTTACAAATCGTTTAACGGAGATAATATATCCTATAAAACAACCAATTCCATCTGCAATTATATCCATTAAGTCAAATGAACGGAAAGGGATAAAATATTTCTGCACCAGCTCCATCGCAATGCCATACAAACAACCAACCACCATTATTTTGAAGAAAATTTTATGGCGATCACTCTGTATATTTTTTTTATGGAAATATGCTTTGCACCAGAGAATAACCAATATCATAAATAAAAAGATATGGACCCATTTATCAAACCATATTTTATCTTCCCATGTGATCTTTGGAAACTTTGTTCCCGGGGTACAAAGCAAACCGGTTATGAGCAAAAGCCAGAACACAGCAAAAACAGTTGTCGAGACATTTTTTTTCAATGTCGATTTTTTCCGAATATATGTATAAAAAAAGGAGCCCCAAAAAGGGCCCCTGTCATTAACCAACTATAGAACCAATCTTAAGGATTTACGGTTAAAGCTTAACTCTAACTACGGGAAAACCAATAATTGGGATTTAATTTTTTTACTGAATTTTTGTTTTTCCCATTGATTGCAGTTGCTCAAGATTGGGACCCTCTGCATTACCTCTCTTTTCAATAGTAATTGCAAAGGCATCAGCTTTTTTAACGTTACTCATTTTAAGAATAATTTTTTGATTTTCTCCTACATCAAAAAGCCCCAGGCTGCTGGGTTGTAACTGTCCATTTTGACCATTAATGATTGACCAAAGCTGGTATTGTTTTTCAGAAGGAAGTCGGGGCATATTTTTTATAAGAAGATAAACATTCGATGAAGTAGAATCCCAGTAAATGCTGGCTGAAGCTTTAGCGGGAGTCATTGCAACCATGTTTACGACAGCGATATTCGGATCACTCATTATTTTCTGGTATTCTTCCATTTGATCAACTTTCGTTTCAAGAGATTTGAGTGAGTTGTTCAGGTCTTTATTTTGATTGTAAAATGTATAAGCAAAATAACCTGTCACCAAAAAAAGGACGATTGAAGCTGCAGCCATCCAACGCAGGCCAGATGACTTACGGGTTGTTGGTCCCATACTTATGATTTTAGAAGTATTGGACTCGGGTTTTTGTTGAATTGCAGAAAATACTTTTTCCTTCACATTGGCTGGTGGCGTCACTGCATTTTCCATGGCCTGTTTTTCAATAGCCAGCTCAAAAGCATCTCGTGCTGCTTTCAGTTCAGGATAGGCTTCGCAGTATTGTTCAAATTCAAACCTTTCCTGTGCTGTCAACAGTCCAAGCACATAGCTTTCAACAACTCCACTTGATATGTATTCTTTTATATTCACGTCTTTATCTGATCATTATTCTTAATTGACTGATCGCTGTTCTTATTCTTGTTTTTACTGTTCCCAACGGTATACCCAGCATCTTCGCAATTTCCTCATGAGTAAATCCCTGGAAATAGGAAAGATCAATTAGCCTTCGATACTCTTCATTCAGGGTCGTTAGAACTTTTTTCAACCCCACATCATTTACCACCGGATTAGAGCTCATAAACATTCCCACATTTTCACCTTCAGCCATTGGTTGGGTCCTTTGATTATCCCTGTATCCTTTCGATCTTACTTTATCTATCGCAGCATTTCGGGCAATATTCAGCATCCATGTAAACAGCCTGCCTTTTGCTTCATCATAAGTACCGATCTTCCTCCAGATGTTGACAAACACTTCCTGTAACACATCACTTGCCGTGTCTTTATCCGAAACTATCTGGTTAATGATTGTGAAAAGAGCCCCTGAATAGTGATCATACAGGTAATTGAATGCATCATTGTTTTGCTCTTTTAGCAAAACAACGAGTTCTTGCTCGCTGTATTTGGTTTTCGGTTCCAAGTTGGTCAAAAATAAACTACAAAGTATCCCTAAAAGCGGGACACTTTATCTACGATATATTTTTTTGCTCAGATTTAAGCCACTTGCTTTTCGTAGGTAGCGGAGTCCATTAGGGCTTGTACATCTGCTGGGTTATTCACAGTCATTTTTACCATCCAGCCTTCACCATAGGGGTCACTGTTAACTGATTCGGGAGAGTTTGCCAAAGCGGCATTTAATTCGGTAATAGTCCCATCTACAGGCATAAACAGGTCAGACACTGTTTTCACTGCTTCAACTGTACCAAATACATCGCCTGCCTTTAATGCTTTTCCAATTGTTTCCACCTCTATGTATACAATATCGCCAAGTTCTTTTTGGGCATAATCAGTAATACCAATGGTAGCCACGTTGCCATCCAATTTTATCCATTCATGATCCTTTGTATAACGAAGGCTTGAGGGGAAATTCATAGTTGGAAAATTTGAGTGCAAAGATTATGAAATCGGGCCGAATAAGTATAAAATGTAAATAAAGAATTTTGATACCAGCTTTAGTACTTCTATTAAGCTTCCGTTGCGACGCACAGCCTGCACAGAGCGAAGCGAAGTGTTCAACTTTCTGCTCACTATTCATCTTTTATTTCTCACGGATTTCACTGTTTCATCCCAAAATTTAATCTGTGAAAATCCGTGTCATCTGTGAGAAATCATTTGCGTTTTCTTTTAACCAATTTCGTTTTAATGATTCTTACATAATGTAGCGGCCGATCCCGATCCTGTGCCTTGCTTGTTTGAACAGCTGCAATTTTATCTACCACTTCTAAACCTTTTACTACTTCACCATAAACAGTATAACCCTGATCAAGTTGCGGTGTGCCGCCAATCGTTTTATAAACTTCTCTTTGTTCCGCAGGAATTTTTCTGCCATTTAATCGGAATCTTTCAACTGAATCAAGGCCCGCATCGGTGAAGACCTTTCCCTGCGCTATATAAAATTGACTACCACTGCTTGCTTTCGTTGGATTCATATTGTCGCCAGTTCTTGCAGCAGCTATTACTCCTTTTTTGTGGAATAATGTTTTTCTGAACTCAGCCGGAACTGTATAACCCGGCCCGCCATTTCCCAATGGCTCGCCTGCTGCAGCTCTTTTACTATTTGGATCGCCGCCCTGTATCATAAAATCTTTTATTACCCGGTGAAATAAAACACTATCGAAGTAGCCAACCTTTACGAGCTTTAAAAAATTATCGCGGTGGAGTGGAGTGGAATCAGATAAACGTATGACAATATCACCCATTGTAGTTTGCATTAGCACATCTCTTTTCCTGTCTTTCTTTTTTATGGTTGAATCTTTCTTTTGAGCAGATGCAGAAAAAACAATTAAAGAACTTAAAAAGGCAACGATCCAATATTTCATAAAGTAAAAAGTTTAAAAATCGTGGTTTTCAAAATAAAGTAATATATGATCCTTCATAAAATTTTCCTGTTCAATTGCTGAAAACGACGGCAGGGATTTTAGTTGACGGAAGTGAGGCCATCCATCAATATCTCTTCCTTCCAGTTCATAATACCCACTTTGAGCAAAAAGACTACAAATGGCTATATGCATCAGGTCCTGCTTTTGTTCTTTGGTAAATTTTTCTTTTACCTGGCCAAATTCCTGGACGCCGATAAGAAAAAGAATGGTTTCCATATCGGGTTTTTTACCAAACCTTTCAACAAGTTTTGCTTCCAAAGCCCACCATCTTGTTTGCAAATCATCTTTTGCCTGCATAGCGGCAAAGATAGCGGCCTTAATTTTGTCAAAACTGATAAAATGGATTTTACAAAAGATAGATTTTACATCAGCACCGAAAATAAAAAAATGGATATTGATCTTATTCATTCTTTTCTAAGCCGATCATATTGGGCCGAAGGCATATCAAAAGAAATTATCGGGAGATCGGTTGAAGGTGCTTTGTGTTTTGGCGTGTTTGAAAATGATAAACAGGTGGGTTTTGCAAGAATGATAACGGATAAAGCAACTTTCGCCTATCTCGCAGATGTTTTTATTATTGACGAGTACCGCGGACTTGGTTTGAGTAAATGGTTAATGGAAGTTATCATGTCATATCCTGATCTGCAGGGATTGCGCCGGATGATGCTGGCAACAAGAGATGCTCACGAACTCTATAAAAAATTTGGATTTACTCCGTTGAACAATGTTGATAGATGGATGCACATTCATAATCCAGATGTATATAAAGTGATCAAATAATTTTTTCAACAACTACGGCTGAACCATAAGCAAGTACTTCTGTTACGCCGCCCATTACTTCATTTGCATCATATCGCATACTAATGATAGCATTGGCTCCCTTATCTGTGGCATTTTGTAACATCAGTTGAAATGCATCTTCCCTTGTTCTTTCACAGAGTTCCTGGTAAATGGAAATATTTCCTCCAAAGAGCGTTTGAAAACCTCCTGCTATATTGCCAAGTATACTGCGTGAACGAACAGTGATACCGCGAACGATACCCAGATTTTTTATGATCCTGTAACCGCTCAACTCAATATTGGTTGTAACCATAGTTGGATCTATCATATTGTTTATTTTCATAAATGTACATTGATTGTCTCACAGTCAACAATTACCTTTGCGCTCCGAAGGAGTACTTCGGACAAATTGAAAATTAATGTTGCAGGTAGCATATTTAAGAAATAATAAAGAGGAAGTAAAGCAAAGATTAGCTGTCAAAAATTTTGCCGAATTAGGCCTTGTTGATGAAATTCTTTCATTAGATGAAGAAAGAAAAAAATTACAACAGGAATTTGATAGTACGCAGGCAAAAGTAAACAGCACTTCTAAAGAGATCGGACAATTAATGGCTAAAGGACATAAAGAAGAAGCTGAAAATAAAAAACAGGATGTTGCTACACTTAAATCTTTGCTTCAGCCAATTTCTGACCGGCTTGCTATTGTTGAAAAGCAATTACAAGATGTGTTAGTGAAACTTCCCAATCTGCCATCAGATAAAGTGCCACCGGGAAAAACACCCGCTGATAATATTGTTGTAAGAGCAGGAGGACCTGAACCCAAACTTTCAGCTGATGCATTACCACATTGGGACCTGGTAAAGAAATATGATATCGTGGATTTTGAGACCGGAGCTAAAATTACAGGCAGTGGCTTCCCATTATATAAAGGCAAGGGGGCAAAACTGCAACGGGCATTGATCCAATATTTTCTTGATTTCAATACGACTGTTGGGTACACAGAATATCTGCCGCCATTTATGGTAAATGAAGCCACGGCTTATGGAACAGGACAATTGCCGGATAAAGAAGGGCAGATGTATTTTATGCAGGCGGATAATTTTTACATGATCCCAACCTCAGAAGTACCGGTGACAAATATTTATCGGGATGAAATAGTGAAAGAGGAAATTCTTCCAATAAAGATGACAGCTTATTCTCCCTGTTTCAGACGAGAAGCAGGAAGTTTTGGAAAAGATGTTCGTGGATTGAATCGTGTTCATCAATTTGATAAAGTAGAGATCGTTCAATTGGTGCATCCTGAAAAAAGTTATGAGGTATTGGAAGAAATGGTGAGTCATGTTGAAAAATTATTGAATACATTAGAATTACCTTATCGCATTTTAAAACTCTGCGGGGGCGATATGAGTTTTGCATCTGCACTTACTTATGATTTTGAAGTGTTCAGTGCTGCACAACAAAAATGGTTGGAAGTAAGTTCTGTTTCCAACTTTGAAAATTTTCAAACCAACAGGATGAAGATTCGCTTTAAAGATAGCAATGGAAAAATGCAATTGGCACATTCACTCAACGGAAGTTCTCTTGCATTACCACGGATCGTTGCTTGTTTGTTAGAAAATAACCAAACTGCTAATGGAATAAAAATTCCTTTGACACTTCAATCCTATTTTGGCGCAGAATCTATTTAGTGAATGGACGCTTACTCCGGAAAATACTACACACAAGGTGGCGAGGAACAAGAAGCTACTATTCTTTTTTTAAAAGATAAAATCAGCATTGGGTTGCGTAATGAGCATGGTGAACCAAGAATTGTTTACTGGCCATACGAACAAATTATCCGCGATAATTTCTGGAAACGGGGTCAATCAATAGTGCGTTGTGGCACATACCCTGTTCAAACAATTGAAGTGAATGAAAAGGAGTTTGCTGATAAACTGGAAACAATTTTAAATGAAAAAGACAGGTCATGGCTGGGCCGCTTCATGAATAAGAACCAATGGAGAATGATTCGGATGTTGACTGTGTTTATTGTGATACTGGTATCTGCTTATATTTGGTTGGTACCTCTCCTTGCTGAAAGATTGGCAAAACGGGTTCCTGTTTCTTATGAAGAAAGATTAGGAGACGGCATCTACAATGCTATAAAACCAACCTTTACTATTGATGTAGGAAAGACAGCTTACATCAATGACTTTTTCAGAGAGCTCAATATCGATTCAAAATATAATATCAACATTACTGTTGTTAAAGAAGATGTGGTGAACGCTTTTGCAATGCCTGGTGGTAATATTGTAGTGTACGATAAAATAATAGCAGGCATGAATGGTTATGAAGAGCTTGCCGCATTATTATCGCATGAGTTTACACATGTAAACGAAAAACACACGACAAGATCATTGTTCCGCCAACAGGCATCTTCACTTTTTATGTCAATTATTTTTGGCGATGTTGGTACTATCGGTAATGTGATTGTTGGTAGTGCAGATAACTTGAAAGGATTAAGTTATTCCCGTAAGCTGGAGAAAGATGCAGATTTAAACGGGGTAAAAATTTTAAGCGAAAGAAAAATTGATTGCTATGGCTTTATTCACTTATTTGAATTGCTGGAAAAGGAAATAGCACAAACCGGAAGAGAATCGACAGAATGGATCAACAGCCATCCGGACATCGAAAAAAGAATGGCTTATACAAAAGCAAATAGTTTGTTTAATAAAAATGGGGTAGAGATAAATGAGACGTTAAATACCTTATTTATGAAAATTAAGACTGCTAATTAAACAAGCTTTAACCTCTTTACCTGTTTTTACATTTCCCAAAAACAAACCGAAGTAGCAGTCAATTACATTATACCGGGAACAATGAGGTATAAAATGAAATCATAAATTTTCTCCCGTTTACCAATCCTTCCTCTGCTGAACTCATATTGCGGGTATTTAGACAACCAAATTTGAAATAATATCATCTGCAATTTGGCGTTATCGTGGTATAGGTAAATAAATGGTTTAAACTTTGCGGATTATTACTTGTCCTAAACAAAAATCTTTTTAATGTCCCTGGCTAATCAAATCAAAAATCAGCACCTGATGTGGCGGGCTGGTTTTGGTCCTGCGGTCGAACAACTGGTGGATCTTTCACAGGTTTCTTCTAAACAATTATATAAGGCGCTGCAAAAAGCTTCTTCTAAAAAACCAGAGTATATCGATGTGGCGGATGACTTTCTTAAAGGCTTGTGGGCCGGTATTGATGAAGTGGGCCGGCAGGAAAAAATGAAAGAAATAAAAGAAGAGGATAAAAAAAAGATCCAGCAGAAGCAACGTGAAAGTGTAAAGAGCTTAAATCTTAACTGGCTAAATGTCTTTGTAAATACAGATGCCCAGTTAAGAGAAAAAATGGCTTTCTTCTGGCATGGACATTTTGCATGCCGCAACCTGAATGTATTTTATCAACAAGGTTTATTGGATATTATCCGCCGTAATGCTCTTGGAAGTTTTCGTGACATGCTGCAGGAAGTTTCCAAATCGGCCGCGATGCTGAATTTTTTGAATAATCAGCAAAATAGAAAGGATCATCCAAATGAAAACTTTGCAAGAGAAGTGATGGAATTGTTTACGCTTGGTCGTGGCAATTATACAGAGAATGATATTAAAGAAGCAGCTCGTGCATTTACAGGTTGGAGTGCAGGATTAAAAGGACAATTTATTTTCCGTCGTATGCAGCACGATTATGGGTCAAAGACAGTGTTGGGTAAAACAGGAGATTTTGATGGCGATGAAGTATTGGATATTTTATTATCGCAAAAACAAACAGCAAAGTTCATTACACAGAAAGTGTATAAATTTTTTGTTAACGATACTGTTGATGAAGATAAAATGAACTGGCTTGCCGATCGGTTTTATCAAAGCACTTATGATATTGGCAAATTGTTGGAAGATATTTTTACCAGCGATTGGTTTTATGATGAAAAAAATATCGGCAGCAAAATAAAATCCCCAATTGAATTGATCGCTGGCATTCAGCGAATGTTACCAATGCAATTGGAAAATGAAGAATCATTGACTTTTTTGCAAAGAGCATTGGGGCAAATATTGTTTTACCCGCCAAATGTGGCAGGCTGGCCTGGTGGCAAAACATGGATCGATAGCAGCAGCCTGATGCTTCGTATGCGTCTTCCCCAATTGATAAATGATATTGATGAATTGAATATAAAAACCAAAGATGATGATGACCAGATGATGGGAAGAAAAACACCGGAAGACGGAAGCAAGCCGATGGGTTATGGAAAACGAGGTGTCATCAGGGCAACTATTGATTGGAAAGAATATATGAGACATTTTGAAAAAGTACAGAAGGATCAACTGATCGGTTCGTTAGCATCAAATTTATTACAAACAAAAAGTAGTGTAAGTGGTGAGTTAATAAAACAATATTCCGATGCAGGGAGTAAAGAAAGTTTTATTAAGTCGGCAACCTTGCAATTGATGAGTACCCCAGAATACCAGTTGTGTTAATTGCATCCCGCACATGCGGGATAAAATCTAAAATAGTTGTCATGATTATTAAAAGAAGAGAATTTCTCCAGGTTGGTTCACTTGCCACAGCATCGCTGATGGTACCAAAATTTCTAAAAGCATTTGAAGTAAGAAATATGATGCTGCCGGGAAATAAGGTTTTGGTAATACTTCAATTAAGCGGCGGCAATGATGGATTGAATACAGTCATTCCTTATCGCAATGATATTTATTATAAATCAAGACAAAGAATAGGAATTGAGAGATCAAAAGCATTGTCATTAACTGATGAAGCCGGATTACATCCCGCACTCACAGGTTTTAAAGAATTATATGATGATGGAAGTCTTGCCATCATGAATAGTGTTGGTTATCCAAATCCGGATCGTTCTCATTTCCGTAGTATGGATATTTGGCATACGGGTAGTGAAAGCAAAGAGTATTGGACAAATGGCTGGCTTGGTCGTTACCTTGATGCGCAATGTAAAGGTTGTGATAAACCAACTTATGCATTGGAACTTGATGATACGTTAAGTCTCGCAATGAAAGGAGAGGAAGCGAAAGCAATTGCAATGAAAGATCCGAAGCGATTATTTGGCACAGCTAACCAGCGATTCTTTAAAGATGTAATGCAGCAGCATAAAGATGAACCAGGCGAACAGCCGGTTGATTATTTATATAAAACACTTTCCGAAACAGTTTCTTCTGCCAATTATATTTTTGAAAAAAGTAAGTTACATCCTTCAAAAGCAGAATATCCAAAAACAGAGTTGGGTCAGAATTTGAAAACAATTGCATCACTCATCTTTTCTGATATCAATACAAAAGTTTATTATGTGTCTCACGGTAGTTTTGATACGCATATTAACCAGCAATTTCAACAACAGCGCTTGTTTACCGAAATGAATGATGCAATTAGATCATTTACAAAAGATCTGAAGGAAAATGGGCGATTCGATGATGTATTAGTAATGACATTCTCTGAATTTGGAAGAAGAGTTTCTCAAAATGCGAGTGGTGGTACAGATCATGGCACAGCTAATAATATGTTTTTAATTGGCGGAGGAATAAAGGAAAAGGGGTTGATCAATCCAATGCCCGATCTTTCTGATCTTGACGAGGGTGACTTAAAGTATAAAGTTGATTTTAAAAATGTTTATGCCACTGTTTTAAAAAATTGGTTAGCTGCAGATGATATGGCTATTCTGAAAAAGAAATATGATTATTTGAAGTTTGTTTAATTAATTGAGGCCCTTTTCTTTCATGATCCCGTTCAGCCATTTTAACATGGCAAAGCAAACAATAGCAGCACCCATCAACAACAAAAAATTCAACCAGAAATAGTTTGTTTTATCCTCATATTTATCCCACATACTGGCAAGCACACCTGAAAGTTTATTACCTATTGAAGTGGAAACAAACCAACCACCCATCATCAAAGAAGTGATCCTTACCGGGCTTAATTTTGAAACGATCGATAATCCCATGGGGCTTAAAAGCAATTCGCCGATAGTTATTACGCCATAGCTGCCAATGAGCCATAATACACTTACTTTTTCTGTACCATTATTGCCGGCTTTTACTGCGGCGATCATTACAAAAACAGATAACGCGGAAAACAATAAGCCAAATGCGATCTTGGTTGGAGTAGAAGGTTCTTTTCCTTTTCTTCTTAAAAAAGCAAAGAATGCGACGATCAATGGTGTAAGTAAAATAACCCAACCCGGGTTAATGGATTGACTTAAATTGGTAGACCACACATTTATTTTTTCATTTTCCACCGGAAGTTTTTCCGCCGGTATGTTTTTAAAATAAACAGGATAGGTAAACTCTTTGATCACTTTGCCATTTTCTTTTTGAATACGGAATTGATCATCATATTTTGCTACCGAATCTTTTTTATAAGTAAGGGTTTGTGCAAAAATTAATTTTTCAAAAACTTTTTCAGTAGTTCCTGTCACTTCTCTATCCGTATAACGATCGGCCCATGTAGTAAGTGCAGAACCATTTTGTTTAAATACTGCCCAGAATAAAACGACAACGGCGAAAATTGCCAGCAATGCTGCAATAGGTCTCTTTTCGCTTTTTTCTGCACTCACATAGAGAGAAGTATAAAAATAAATAACAGGTAGGCATGCAAAAATGAAAGCATCCGTGGAATCAGATCCAAAAAGATCACCGGGTATCAACCATCCGATAACACCAGCAACTATGGAAGGCACCAGTATCAACATAACGATACGGGTAAAAGACATATCGCCTTGTTGTACTCCTTTCTTTATATCATAAGCTGCATAGTGTTTTGTTCCCGTAATAAAAATGATAACACCAATAAACATTCCTACACCTGCTGCGGCAAATGCATAAGCCCAACCATAAGTAATATATAAAGCGGCACCAAAAAAATTACAGATAAAAGCCCCAATATTTATTCCCATGTAAAAAATATTGTAACCTTCATCTTTCTGGTGAATATGTTGTGGAGTAGTATAAACATTTCCAAGCAGCGTAGAAATATTAGGTTTGAAAAAACCGTTGCCCAATATTACTAATGTCATTGCTATGTAGAGCACTGTAAGATTATGAATTCCCATTAACAGGTAACCGATGCCCATCATGATACCACCCATGATAATGGACTTTCTATAACCTAAATAACGATCGGCAAGCAAGCCTCCTACAAAAGGTGTGAGGAACACAAGGCCAATAAATGTTCCGTACAGATCAGCAGACTCTGCCTCCGTCATAGCAAAACCTTCTTTTACATCTTTTAAATAAAGAGTAAAAATTCCGATCATCAGGTAATACCCAAACCGTTCCCACATTTCAGAAAAGAATAAAAAAGGCAAAGCTCTGGGATGTTTCTTCCACATAGCAGATCATTTAGATAAGAAAGATAAGGAAACAAATTTTAGTTAATAAAAAAGGTGGCTAAATAGCCACCTTCATTTAGAATTTTGTATACAATCAGGCAGAGCCTGTTTTTTCTCTTGTTATTTGTTCCAGCGATTTTATTTTGGAGAAAATTAATAAACCACCAAGTATCGCAGCAATCGTAATGATCCCGAAGAAAACTTTTTTATCGGGTATCTTATCCCAGAAGCTGGCCATTACACCAGCTACTTTGCCTCCCAAGGATGTTGATAAGAACCATCCACCCATCATCAATGCTGTTAATCTCGGAGGAGATAGCTTGGAAACAAATGAAAGACCGATCGGGCTTAAGCAAATTTCACTTACTGTAAATACTCCATATGTTAAGAACAACCACATGGATGAAACCTTATGTGTATATATACTCGGAACTGACATGACAGCAAAAACCATTACTAATGCGCTAAGACCCGAAATAACCAAGGCCCATGCAAATTTCCTGGCTGTTGAGATAGGCCTGTTTCGCTGGGCCATATATGCAAAGAACATTATTAATAGAGGAGTAAATGCAACAATAAAAAATGGGTTGATGGATTGAAAGAGTTCTGTGTTACCAACTTTGGCTAAACCATCTGGCGGCCATTTTTCTTTAGGCATGTTAGCAAAATAAGGATCAGGTCCCATTGTTTTTATAGCATTTCCTTCATTGTCAGTTACTACTCTCATAAATTGATCTAATGAATCAACCTCCCTTGGTGCAGTAGTTAAATTTTGTAGAGTGTAAACCGCATCTGCCGGTTGCTCCATAAAATTTGGGATCGATCTGTCCGTATGTGATTCAGCCCAGATCGTTAGACCGGTTGAATTCTGATTATAAATTGTCCAGAAGATGATGGAAATAGCAAATATGAATAATAATGCGCCAACTCCTTTTTTATCTTCCGCATTTCCTTTTATCCATAATCTTGCATAGAAATAAATAACAGGAATACATGCAAGAATAAACGCATCATTCGAATCGGAGCCCATAAAATTTCCAGGAAGGAACCAGCCTATGATTCCAAATACAATCATTGGTAAAAAAACAGAACCGAAGATCCTTGAAAAGGGCATGTCTCCGGCCTGCATTGGTTTCTTTATATCATAGTGTTTTACATGTTTCAGATTAAAAGCAAGCCAAATTAATCCGATTATTAAGCCAATACCCGCTGCTGAAAATGCAGCACCCCACCCTATTCTATTTCTTAAAATGGCAGCGGCAAAATTGCAGACCAATGCGCCAATATTAATACCCATATAAAAAATATTGTATGCATTATCTTTTAATGGTCTAAGCTCATCTGTATTATACATATTACCAAGAAGGGTAGAAATGTTCGGCTTAAAAAATCCATTACCGATTATAATGCATCCTAAACCAATATACATTGTAATATTATCGGGGAAGGCCAACAACAGGTAACCAGCAGCCATCAACGAGCCTCCAAGAAAAATAGACTTTATATAACCAAGATACCTGTCGGCGATAAGCCCACCGATAAAAGGAGTTAAATAAACCAGCGCTATAAAAGTTCCAACGATATCGGCCCCCATTGCTCTTGGCATATCCTTTCCGGTATCGCTTATTAAATAAAGCAATAAAATTCCGACCATCAGGTAATAACCAAATCGTTCCCACATTTCAGTAAAGAAAAGAACCATCAATCCTTTTGGGTGCTTGCCAGTTTTTGGTGCTTGATTCATACAATCGTTTTTAATTAACTAATCAGAATAGCGGAAAATTTATTCGACCAAAATAAACAAAATCTTTCACTAAGTAATTTTTCATACGTGGTTTAAGATTCTTGCCCGATATTCGCAATGCGTTTAAAAACCAACATCCAATATGCGTGTCCTCTTACTTGGCTCAGGCGGTCGTGAACATGCTTTTGCATGGAAAATTTCTCAAAGCCCTCTTTGCGAAAAACTTTTTATTGCTCCAGGCAATGCCGGTACTTCTCAATGCGGAACCAATCTTGATTTCGGTGTGAGTGATTTTGAAGCAATAAAAAAATGTTGCATTGATGAAAAGATCGATCTTGTTCTTGTAGGACCGGAGGAACCATTAGTAAAAGGCATCACCGATTTTTTGATAAGGGATCCGCAATTAAAGGATCTTGATATTATCGGCCCATCAAAAAACGGGGCGCAGCTGGAAGGCAGTAAAGCTTTTGCTAAAGCTTTTATGCAGAAACATAAGATCCCCACTGCTGCATATGGCGAGTTTACATTGGATAATTATAAAGACGGTGTTGTTTACATTAATAAACACGAATTGCCTATCGTTTTAAAAGCAGATGGATTGGCAGCGGGTAAAGGCGTAGTTATTTGTGAAAACTATATTGAGGCATTGGCAGAGTTTGAATTGATGATACAACGGGCAAAGTTTGGCGATGCAAGTAAAAAAGTTGTGATCGAAGAATTTTTACAAGGCATCGAGCTTTCTGTTTTCGTTTTAACTGATGGGAAAAATTATGTGCTGCTACCCGAAGCAAAAGATTATAAAAGAGTAGGGGAAGAAGATTCCGGGCCAAACACGGGCGGTATGGGTGCTGTTAGCCCCGTGCCATTTGCCGATGAAGTTTTTTTAAAAAATGTAGAAGAGAAGGTTATCAAGCCTACCATTAAAGGATTGAAAGCGGATGGACTCGAGTATCGCGGCTTTATTTTCTTTGGATTAATTAAAATCGGCGATGAACCCTTTGTGATCGAATACAATTGTCGCATGGGTGACCCCGAAACAGAAGTGGTGATACCACGATTAAAAAATGATTTTCTTGAAATGTTAGTGGCTGCCACCAAACAAGAGCTCCATAAAATAAAGATCGAAGAAGATGATCGCTTTGCATGTACAGTAATGGCGGTCAGCGGAGGATACCCTGGCGATTATGAAAAAGGGTATGTCATTCATGGGCTTGATAAAGTGGACACTTCAGAAAGTATTTTATTTCATGCAGGTACTATAACAAAAGATGGAAATCCGGTAACAAATGGCGGCCGCGTTCTCTGTATCACTTCTTTTGGTGATTCAATTTTGGAAGCAGTTGAAAAATCAAAAGAGGAATTGCGGAATATTGCCTTTACAGGTATGTCTTTCAGAAGAGATATAGGATACGAGTTTGAATGAGTGATTTGGTAACCATCAATAGTAATCTATTTAGCTTCCGTTGCGTCGCACTCTTGTACTGCAACAATTCTATTCAACTTTTTTGTTCTAACAGAACTCACAGATTTCCACAGAAACAATCTGTGAACATCCGTGTCATCTGTGAGAAATATTGACCATTCATCATTCACGATTACATTTGCACAAACATTCTCCATGGGCGATATGCACTATCACGATTATCTGCAGCTTGATAGAATTCTTAATTCTCAGTTTCCTGAAAGCGATAAACAAAATTTATCTGCCCATGATGAAATGCTATTCATCATCATTCATCAAACCTATGAGCTTTGGTTCAAGCAACTTCATCATGAAGTGGATGCTGTTGCAACTATCATGAATAAACCAGCATTGAATGATAATTCCCCCGAACTGCAAACTGTTGTTCATCGTCTCAGTCGTTGTATTACTATTTTAAGAGTGCTTGTTCACCAGATCGATATTATGGAAACAATGACGCCGATGGATTTTCTTGATTTCCGTGATATGCTTCGACCAGCATCGGGTTTTCAAAGCTGGCAATTCAAACAACTCGAGGCAAAACTGGGATTGAAGTTTGACAACAGGCACGGCAAGGAATATTATACCGCCCAATTAAAAAAAGAACATGTTGACGTTATTAAAAACGCAGAAGGGAATAAGTCATTGCTAGAACTTATTAATAGCTGGCTTGAAAGAATGCCATTGGCGCCACCTTTATCTGATGATCCAGATTCTTTCTGGCAGGTATATAAAAAAAGTTATCAGGGAAGTCTTGCAGATGCTGAGAAAGGAAACTTATCTGCACTTGATGAAGTTTTCTTTTCTAACTCAGCTCAAAGCTTGCAGCTTTCCTCTGCTGCATCAAGGGCCGCCTTATTCATTATGCTTTATCGTGGGTATCCATTATTGCAGCAACCTTTTCAATTATTAAATTGCTTATTAGAAATAGATGAACAATTAAGTTCATGGCGTTATCGCCACATGAATATGGTGCATCGTATGATCGGTACCAGGATCGGAACAGGAGGAAGTTCAGGCAAAGACTATTTAAAAGCCGCTGCTGACAAACATTATATCTTCAGAGAAATTGCACAGCTGAATAGTTTTCTTATTGAACGAAGAAGACTACCGACACTCTCCAATGAAATGGAAAGGCGATTAGGATTCGCTCATTAATGAATTCTTAGAAAAATCTTGCTTCTCCCTCGATCTTCCTGTAAGGATTTTTGAAAAAGTCATCAATTTTAGAATTAAACTCAGTCGTATAAACGATCGGTGTACTATGACCTGCGTTTGGCAATATCCATAAATAAGCATTTGGAATATTTTTATATATTTCCATTGTGTGTTCTTCTTTGATCACATCATGGTCTCCACCGATCACTAATGTAGGGCAAGTTATTTTTTGAAGATCTTTTAATGGGATATGCGGATTTTCAACCAATAGTCTAAATAATTTATAAGCACCTTTTTCCATTTCATTTTTATCTGGTTTAGCTTTTAGACCGGCATACGCGGGCATTACCATATCCCAAATTGCTTGTGGTACTGCGGTTGTATCAGGTCGAAGATTTGCTCCTGTAACAGCCAGTTTTTTTACTTTTTCAGGATGACGAATGGCCATCAATAATCCATTAATGCCACCATCACTCCAACCAACTACATAAGCCGAATCGATTTTCATTGCATCGAGTAAAGCGGCGTAATCATCTGCCATCATTTCATAGCTGATCGAATCCTTTGGATCAGAAGATTTTCCCTGGGCACGGCTATCTGCTATGATCACTTTATAGTTCTGTACGAAATAGGGGATCTGTTTTGTAAAATTATTTATTGAACCTCCGTTGCCATGAATAAATAATAATGGCTTTCCTTGTCCATAAACTTCAACATACATTTTAAATCCACGGATGTCATAATATTTTCCAACATCCTTGTTTTTGCCATAGATGTTTTTGGGGTCATTCATCATATTTTGAAAATCGGCCTGGAGTTTTGCAATAGCATCCTGCGAAAACGATAGAAGTGAAATGGCATTACATACAATGAATAATAGCAGTAGTTTTTTCATGAAAGCTTGTTTTAAGGTCGGACAAGTTAAAAAAAAGAATGAGGTATTAGAAAAATACCTCATTCACAATTAACCTTATAGCTAAAAACTAAAGTGACTTAATTTAAAAAGTGTAACGTATTCCGATCCCACCATAGTGTTCAAAACCTACATAATCTCCAAACTCAAACGACGGCTGCCAATCGATGGAAATATTGATCGGCGCACCTCTAAATTTATAATCAAGACCTAACACACCATCAATACCAAAAAAAGTGCCATCTACATGATTGTTATGATCATAATAGTCATAAAATCCAATATGGGCGCCTGGACCAACATACCACTTCAACCCTTCTGCATCCGCAAAATTTCCGTGGATTTCATACAAACCAGTTAAACGAAAACCGCGATTCCAGAAAAAACCAATGAATTCACCAGCATTGTTTCCTTGAAAAAAATGTTTGAAAGAGATACCTGCGCCATCCCAGAATTTTACTCCAAGTGCGGATCGATAAGAAGAGCTGTGAGTGCTTTTGCTTTGGCCATTTGATAAGATAAATAAACAAAGGGTTACAGATAATAAAAATACCTTTCTCATAAAAAAATTGGGTTTTAATTACTGTTTCAACCCCATTTTCGTGCCAGAAAGCAGTTGACAAAGCAGGTAAAATCAGTTCTTCTTGAACCTCAGAAGGAAATAAAACATTACAAAAACTGCAATTAAAGCAGTGATGAGAAACGTGTAGAAACTTCCAAAACCATCCCACAAAAACCCGGCAACAGTACTTGCCAGTAAAGTACATATACTTTGGCACGAAGTATAAAAACCTACTGCAGTCGCCGTGTTTTTATCATGTGCAATATTAGTTATCCATGCTTTTGTTACACCATCTGTTGCGGCTGCATATAAACCATAAACAAAAAATAAAGCGAAGATGATGGCAATAGAAGGGTCGAAGGCAAAGCCGGCATAAACACCTGCAAATAGAAGTAACCCGGCTATGAAGATATTTTTAAAACCTATTTTATCTGCCAATATCCCAAGAGGGTAACATCCAAGTGCAAAAACAAGATTGTAAAAAACATAAGCAGCTATAGTGATCGTATCACTTGTAAAAGTTGCTCCCAGGATCTTTATTGTTCTATCGCCTATTGCCTCCTTTGTTTTTAATAGCAGGAAAATATCAGAGCTGTTAAAGAGAGCAAACAATAGTAAACCAATAACCAGTTTTTTGTATTCCGGGGTAGAAATTTTCCAGTATTTAAAGAAGGAAAAAAAATTTCCTTTTTCCATTGTGGAAACTGGTTGCTTTTTTTCTTTAAGAAAAAAAATGATCAATACACTGATGATGCCGGGAATGAATGCGATGTAAAAAAGCGTTTTGAATTGTCCGGGATAAAATAAAAGAAACACCAATGCAATAGCGGGCCCAATAGTGGCACCTGCAGTATCAAGGCTTCTGTTAAATCCAAAAACCCTTGCTTTGGTTTCTTTAGTAGCTTCCTGGGATAATAAAGCATCTTTGGCGGCTACACGAACACCTTTACCTAACCGATCAAGCGTTCTAACAAAAAAGATCCAGAATTTGGCAACAAAAAAACCGATCAGCGGTTTTGATATGGCGCTGAGAAAGTAACCCAGTTTTACAAAAGGCAAACGAAGTCCCTTTTCGTCACTTAATTTTCCAAAATACCCTTTACTGATTCCTGCAGTAAAATTGACAAACCCCTCCAATATGCCGATCCATAAAACAGAAAAACCGATCTCCTTCAAATAGACAGGAATGATCGGGTAAAGCATTTCACTTGCTATGTCTGCAAACAAACTAACGAATGAAAGAATTAAAACTGTGCGGGTGATAATTCTCATGAATTGAAGTTAATCAATTTGATTTCACACAACCCGGCAATAACAAACTATGAAGATTCTCTCTTGGAATTCATAACAAATAGCTGGTGTTTGCGTTCTATAATTGTTGAGTAGACTTGCAGGAAGTACAAGAGTGCGACGCGACGAGTGTTTAATAGAATTCCTGTAGCCGACCCCATGAAGAAATTCTTTTAACTGCAAATTGCTAAATGCCTCACTCCCTAAAAAAATATTGGCTGTCAAGGCTTTTCGCATTGCTAATTCAAACAATTCACCCAACTTTGCACACATTAAATCCAATCCTCATAAATGGGACTCTTTAACTGGTTTACACAAGAAATAGCCATCGACCTGGGTACAGCAAATACCCTCATCATCCATAACGACGAAGTTGTAGTAAATGAACCTTCGATCATTGCCCTAAACCGCAACAATCCCAAGGAAGTGCTTGCTGTGGGTAAAAGAGCTTTAATGATGCATGAGAAAACGCATGAAAGCATTCGTACCGTTCGTCCGCTGAAAGATGGAGTGATCGCTGATTTTAACGCAGCGGAGCTAATGATCCGTGAGCTGATCAAATTGGTTTATACAAAGAAACCAATGTTCCCCCCAAGCTGGCGAATGATGATCTGCATTCCTTCTTCAATTACAGAAGTTGAGAAAAGAGCTGTTCGTGACAGTGCTGAACAGGCTGGCGCAAAAGAAGTTTATCTTATTCATGAGCCAATGGCCGCTGCGCTGGGTATTGGTATTGATGTGGAAGAACCTGTTGGGAATATGATCATTGATATTGGTGGTGGTACTACGGGTATCACGGTTATTGCTCTTGCCGGTATTGTTTGTGACCAGAGCATCCGGATCGCTGGTGACTATCAATAAGCTGATATTATGGAAGCCTTGCGCCGTTATCACAGCTTATTGATAGGTGAAAGAACAGCCGAGCAGATCAAGATACAGGTTGGCGCCGCTATGAAGGACCTTGAAACACCTCCAGACGATATCCCGGTTAATGGTCGTGACCTTGTAACCGGTATTCCAAAACAGATCATGGTCAGTTTCCAGGAAATAGCTGAAGCTTTAGATAAAAGCATTTTCAAAATTGAAGAAGCAATTTTAAAGGCTTTGGAACAAACACCACCCGAACTGGCTGCCGATATCTATCGCCGGGGACTTTACCTTACAGGTGGTGGGGCTTTGTTAAGAGGATTAGATAAAAGATTAAGCCAAAAAATCAAATTACCCGTGCATATTGCCGATGACCCACTGAAAAGTGTAGTGCGTGGCACAGGCATTGCATTGAAGCACTACGACAGATATCCGTTTGTTATGAGATAAAAAGTTGTTAAGGCACAAGGTACAAGGCACAACTTCGTTATAAATAGTGTTTACTCCTTGTACCTTGCATACTGAACCTTGAGCCTTATTGTAAATGCGTAACGTATTTCTCTTCATCCGCCGGTATTTCACTTTTATCAGCTTTGTGTTGCTGCAGGTGCTTGCACTTTCCATGTTATTCCGCTATAATAAATATCACCGGGCTGTTTTTTTTGGAAAGGCAAATGAAATTACCGGTTACGTCAATTCAAAATATGACAATGTGGATGATTACTTTCATTTGAAAGAAGAGAATCTGCGTATCCATAAAATGAATGACTCTCTTATGAATCTATTACCCGGTAATTTTATAAAAGTAGATACTGGCTCTCATGTCATAACAGATACTGTTCGTTATGATACCATTCAAATGATGAGAAAATATTTGGCTAAAGAAGCAAAGGTGGTGAGCAACTCGATCACCAGTCAGAAGAATTATTTCCAGATCAATCGCGGGTCAAAACAAGGTATTAAAGATAATATGGCTGTTATTAATTCGGACGGAAGTGTAGTGGGACAAATTGTTGGTGTAAGTGATAATTTTAGCCAGGCTATGAGTTTACTCCATGTACAAAGCACTGTAAGTGCCATGATGAAAAAAAGCCGGAATAATGGGAGAATAGAATGGGATGGACAAAGCCCACTTTACCTCACATTAAGAAATATTCCTAAGAGCGATTCTGTACTGAGAGGAGATACGGTACTTACCGGTATCAACTCTTATAATTATCCTCCAGGTTGGATAATAGGTACTGTGGCCGATATAGTGGAAGATAAAAGCACCAATTTTTATGTATTGCGGGTAAAGCCTTCAGCTAATTTTCAAAACCTGCAACAGGTTTTTGTAATAGAAAACCTGCAAAGAGAAGAACAAGTGATACTAGATAAAGACACTCAGAAAAAGATTGATGAATTAAATAAACGAAAGCAATGAATTGGGTTCTAAGAAATATAATTCGCTTCATTTTCTTTATCCTGCTACAGGTTTTTATACTTGATAATGTGCCGGCTCTTCATAGGTTTATTATTCCCGTAATGTATTTTCTTTTTATCCTTTGGCTTCCATTCTCCATTTCAAGATTCTGGCTATTGGTAATAGGCTTTCTTACTGGGTTGTCGTATGATTATTTTACAGTTACTCCCGGTTTACATGCCGCAGCCTGTGTCTTGATCGCTTATTTCCGTCCATTTATCGTCAACATCCTGATCCCGAAGGACACTTCTGAATTTAATTACAGTGAGCCTTCTGCAAAAGCAATGGGTTGGGCGCCATATGCGGTGTATGTATTTGCGCTTTCGTTGCTGCATCATGGTTACCTGTTGTTGCTGGAATGGCTTGAGGTTGGCAATTTTCTTGATTTCCTGGTAAAAGTAGTTTCGACTACAGCGATTAGCATGCTGCTCATTTTTACTGCGGAGATTCTATTTCCAAGAAGGTTGAAATACCGGACCAATACTGCATAGCCGATCACCAATTTATAATAGAAAATTAAATAATAGCCACTCCATTTTAAAAACAACTTCTTCGTTGTAATTTGCAATCGTACTGCGTACAACTTACCTCGTACATTTTTTATGCCTGTGTTTAACCAATCAAGAAGCCGTATCGTCAGACTCATATTTTCTGTTGCATTTCTTTTGATACTTGCTCAGTTATTCAATCTGCAGGTTGTTTCGGATAAATACAGGAAACTGGCAATGGACAATGCTGTTTATCCAAAGATCGTTTACCCCGAACGTGGGATCATTTTCGATCGTAAAGGAAAAGCCATCTTGAATAATGCCATTATGTATGATATGATGGTAACCCCAGCAGAGATAAAAGGCATTGATACCCTGGATTTTTGCAGGATGATGAATATTGATACAGCAGAGTTTAATCGAAGAATACTTGATGCAAGATTTAAGAACACTGCCGTTCGCCCTTCCATTTTTGAAGACCTACTAACTCCCGAAATGCAAGTAAGATTCGAAGAAAACAGTTGGAAATTTCCCGGATTTGTTTTGGTACAAAGACCAATAAGAGTTTATCCTTATAATGCAGCCGCACATATTCTTGGTTATGTAGCCGAAATAAATCAGAAACAAATTGAAACCGCTGAAAGTTTTTATAGAATGGGTGACTATGTTGGTCAAACGGGATTAGAATCGATTTATGAAAGGGTCCTAATGGGGCAGCGCGGTGTACAATATTTAATTAAGGATAATAAGAACAGGTTAGTTGGTTCTTATGAAAAAGGTGAGTTAGACACTGCTGCAATTGCAGGCCGTGGATTAAGAACTCATATTGATATAGAACTGCAACAACTGGCGGAAAAATTAATGACCAATAAAGTTGGTTCCGTGGTTGCCCTCGATCCAAAAACGGGTGGTATTCTCGCCATGACCTCTGGCCCCAATTTTAATCCGAATGAATTAACTGGACCGGACAAAAGTAAAAACTATACAAGATTAGTGTTGGATGTTAGAGCCCCATTACTCAATCGTGCAATTAAAGGGCAATATCCACCTGGTTCAACCTTTAAACCTATTGATGCATTGATCGCATTGGAAGAAGGTGTGATAACACCGCGAAGTGGTATAGCTTGCAGCGGGGGATATTATGCATGTAATAAAAGGGTGGGTTGTTTGGAAACGTGGGGCGGACATGCAGCTAACCTGCGCCTAGCCATTGCACATTCATGCAACTCATTTTTCTGTAATACTTATCGGCTAATTGTTGACAACAATAAGTATAAAAACGTAAAGGATGGTTATCAAAAGTGGCATGATTACATGAATGCTTTTGGCTTAGGTGTTAGACTCGGGCTGGATCTTCCTAGTGAAGACAAAGGGAATATTCCGGATACGGCAAGGTATAATCGCGAATATCGTGGACAATGGAACTCGTGTACTAACCTGACCTTAGGGATTGGACAGGATATGATGACTGCTACCCCACTTCAATTAGCAAATGCTATGAGTATAATTGCAAACAGAGGTTATTATTACGTTCCACATTTTGTTCAAAAAATTGATGACGAAACTGAAGAAGACACAGCCTTGCTAAATAAATATCGCCGCAAGCATGAAGTGTTAACACAAATTTCCGACGATGCTTATGATGAAATTATGAATGGTATGCAGGACGTAGTGGAAGAAGGTACTGCACGTATCGCAAAAATTCCCGGTATCGATATATGTGCAAAAACAGGAACCGCTCAAAATTTTACAAGACTTGATGGAAAAAGGATCGAGCTACCTAATAATTCTATGTTTGTTTGTTTTGCACCAAAAGAAAATCCAAGGATTGCGATAGCTGTAACAGTTGAAAATGCAGGCTTTGGCTCTACATGGGCTGGACCTATTGCACGAATCTTAATGGAGAAATATCTAAATGATACTTTGCAGACAAAGAGCAAAGAAGATCTTGAAAGGATCTCAAATACCAACATGATGCCCAAATATTTTATTCGATTGCAAAAAATAGAAGATTCTATAAGGGCCTTTCAATGGTTCAAGAAGACAAATGACAGCTCATATATAAAGAAGTATGTTTTTGGAAAAATATCAACGCCAGGTTCAGAAAAAAATAAAGAGCAAGAAAAGCAAAAAAAGAAAGAAGAGATGGCTATTTGGAATGGTGAAAGGACACAACGTCAAAAACAGTTTGCCCGTACATGAGCCAGCGTAATCCTGAAATATCAAAAGGAGTTGACTGGAGTCTTGTATGGCTATGGTTTTTGTTATCCTTGGTTGGTATTATGGCAATCTTTGGAGTGACCTACCATGACGGCGACAATGTCATTCAAACATTTCTGAGATTCAAAACAGATTACAGCCGCCAATTTTACTTTTTTATTGTGTCGATAGTTATCGGCATGTTCATACTTCTTACTGATAGTAAATTTTTTCCCGCCACAGCTAATCTTTGGTATGCAGCAGGTATATTTTTAATTCTACTTGTTTTTCCATTGGGAGCGAAAGTGAAAGGAACAGAATCTATCATTAAAGTGGGGGGTAGTTTTCAATTTCAACCTGCGGAGTTTTGTAAAATTTGTGTGTGTCTTGCGTTGGCAAAATATCTTTCAAGACCTGAAACGGATTTCAGGCGAACACAATCACAAATTATAGCAGCAGGTATTGCTTTATTGCCCGCTGTCTTTAGCATCATGCAAAGTGAAACAGGGTTGGCATTGGTTTATCTTTCCTTTTTTATTGTAATGTATCGTGAAGGGTTGCCGTCAGCTGTTCTTATAATTGGGTTTTCAGCGGGGACATTAGTAGTAGCAACATTACTTGTTGAAAAAAACTTACTCGCAATTATTCTCCTGGCAATAACAGTGTTTCTTATTTTTATTATGCGACGCCAGGTAAAAAGAAACAGGTCTCTTCTTGTCAATATTATCCTTATTGGATTATTATGTATAGGTATTCAGCGTTTTGGAGTTCCTTTTGCTTTTAAACATGTTTTGAAAGAACACCAGGTAGAAAGAATTTTCAGCACCATTGGTAAGGATATTCCGAAAGAATATAAAAAAGAACATAGTCGAGTCGAAGCAAAAGCACCGGGTAAAAAGGATGTAGATTATAATGTAAAACAATCAAAGATCGCTATTGGCAGTGGAGGCTTTTCTGGTAAAGGCTTGCTCAAAGGAACGCAAACACGTTTTGATTTTGTCCCCGAGCAGAGAACCGACTTTATATTTTGTACAATTGGTGAAGGATTTGGATTTATAGGAAGTTTAGTTTTATTAGGTCTTTATCTTGTTTTATTATTTCGAATAGTAGCAGTTGCAGAACGACAACGAAGTGTATTCAGCAGGTGTTACGCTTATGGAGTGGGAGCGGTTTTCTTTTTTCATATTGCCATCAATCTTGCAATGACGGTTGGTCTTGCGCCAGTTATTGGTATTCCGCTTCCTTTTGTTAGCTACGGTGGCACTTCTTTACTTACGAACACAATCCTTTTGTTTATTCTTATACGGTTAGATGCCGACCGGCAAATGGTTTTACGTTAAATCCCCAGTCCGCCCCAGGCGGAGCGTTATTAACTAAATTTGAGATCTTATTTACTATTCGAATTAAATTTATAAAATGACTGAGACTTTCAATTCCCCCTTTAGAGGGTTAGGGGGTATGAAAATAATTCCCTTAAGCGAAGGCACATTTACGATCGATAAGACAAAGCTCTTTGTTCCGTTTGATGAAAATGTACATGATCTGCAACAACGACCTGTTGGAAGTTTATTGGTGGAAATTCAGCCGTTCGTTATCATAACTTCAAAAGATATTCTATTACTTGATACAGGACTTGGTTTTGAAAAAGATGGTAGACTTCAAATACATCGAAACCTTGCTGATGCAGGTATCGATCCACCAGACATTACAAAAGTTTTATTAACACATTTACATAAAGATCATGCAGGGGGAGTTTCTTTTGGAACAAACCACGAAGAATTAAGTTTCCCTAACGCCCTGTTTTATTTACAGGAAAAAGAATTGAGTTTTGCTTTTGAAAAGGGATTTCCTTCATTTATTACTGAGGAGCTAGAAGAATTAAAAAAATCGAAACAGGTTGTTTTATTAAAAGAAGATGAAGGAGCAATTGATGATTACATACATTATAAAATAACCGGTGCTCATTCGCCTTATCACCAGGTTTTTTGGATCAAAGAAAATGATAAAACAATTTTTTTTGGTGGTGATGATGCTCCTCAACTTCAGCAAATGAAACATCGTTTTGTTGCCAAATATGATCATGATGGAAAGAAAGCAATGGAGTTACGTAGAAGTTGGTGGGAACAAGGACAACAGGAAAAGTGGACTTTCTTATTCTATCACGATGTAAAAAACCCGGTTATTGAATTTTAGTCCCGATAGCAATCGGGATTAGAATTATGATTTCGGATTTATTAAAATCCTATTCATTTAAATCTAAAATCTGAAATCCAAAATCTGCAATCAAGCAAAAAGGCCCGCTTTTACCAGAGCGGGCCTTTGCTAATCTTTGAAAAACACCGAGATTAAATTCTATTGTATTAAAGTTCGGAAACCTTTTGTGGGTCTGTCAGCCCTTCGGGCCTTGATCTGTTCCTCTCTCATCTCTTTAATCTCACGAATAAAAACGTCTTGCTGTTTGTAAACATCATTACTTCTTTTTTCGCCAACAATGTCACGAAACTCGGTGCGGTAACGAAGTCGCAATTCAATAATTCTTTGCTGGCGAACAAGACCATCATTTCTGTTTTCTACTAAGGTTTGTTTCCATTCTCTGAAGTAACGGATAAAAACGGGTGTAAATCTTTCGGCCTCATTACGGGTAAGATCAAGTCTCCTCTGGATAAACTCTCTCATTTTATCCCGTATTTTATCATTGTCATCGCCCTGGGCTTTTGAAGAAAAGCCAGCCAACAATGCAAGGGTTAATATCAGTAAAATTCTTTTCATTATTCATTCATTGATCCATCTGTGTCATTATTTGATTCTAAAGCTATAGCATCGTTTAAAAAGTCCTCTATCTCTTTTTCAGGAACGTCTTTCATTAATTCTTTTATCTCGGCAAGCTTTACATCATCTTTTTCAAAAGCAACATTGGTCGACTCATCTTCAGCTAACTTTACAAATTCATCTATTTTATCTTTACTTACTTTTTTATCTACATTCTTTTCGATCCATGCTTGTGGATTTTTATTCGGGTCAACCTGTTTGGATCTGAATATAGCCAAACCGCTAATTGTAACTATTCCAATTACAACTGCTGCAACCGCTAAGCGATACCATCTGCGGTTTGTTATCGAAATTACCTTTGTTTCTTTTTTCTCAATTCCCGTTTCAAGCTTTTCAAAATATCCTGCAGGTGCAGAATAAGGGTTCTTATTTTTTAAACTGCTAAGCAATGGTGATAAAGTTTCGATCTCTTCTTCACTTGTTTGAAAATCTTCATGCTCACTTATTTTTTTCAATACATCTTCACTCAGATTTTGAAAAAACCCGGCAGGAACTGAATAAGGTACTTTTTTAGAAACATTGCTAAGGATAGGAGATAGATATGATAGTTCTTCTTTAGCATCATTAGCTTCCAACGCTTTTATGCGATTCAGAATTTGATCAGCCAAACATTCAAAATAACCAGCAGGCAATGCATAGATATTTTGAGGATCATGATTGGCTAATGCACTTCCCAGATCTGCTAATTCATTCAATATGGTATTCCTGTATGTCATTTTACCGTATTTGAGACGGCTTTTGGTCTTGTAAGTTTAATGATTCTTAATGTATTCCTCTATTTTTTTAACCGCATGATGGTAGCTGGCTTTTAGGGCTCCCTCGCTGGTTTCCAACACTCTACTCATTTCCTCGTAGGGCATTTCATCATAATATCTTAGCTGAAATACAATTCTCTGCTTTTCAGGAAGTTGCTGTATGCCTAATTGAAGTTTCCACTCAAGTTTTTTGCCATCAAAATTCTGGTCAGCCTTTATCTTGTTTTCCAGCCCACTTCCCACATCGCTTAATGACACTGCAGCTCTTTTCTTTTGCTGCTCCAAAAAAGTTAAACATTCATTGGTGGCCACCCGGTAAAGCCAGGTGTAAAGCTGGCTGTCTTCACGGAAATTCTCCAGTCCGTGCCAAACCCTGATCATTACATTTTGCAATACATCATTTGCATCATCATGGTCAACAACCATACGGCGCAAATGCCAATATAATTTTTCCTGGTATTTTTTAATGATGGACGTAAACGCCTTTTCCTTTGTAACAGGGTTACGGAATTCTACGAGCAATTCACTATCGCTTAAGGTTGTCAGGGCCATTTGGTTCGGTCTTTAATCAGGTTTAGAATATTGGAATACGGAAGCGTTTAACCTGGTCAACAGTATAAAAATATAATTTTTTATTTTGTTATACCAGCTTTAGTTTTTCATAGCATCGTCTGTTGCGACGCTGCATTCATCTTTAGTAATTCTATAAAGCAGCAGTGTCGCAGTTTATCCAGAGTGAACCGGAGCATCGCAATCACTTTATCGTCCAGCAAGTCTATTGCGCAATAAAAAACCGTCGCTTTCGAAGCAACGGTTAAGCATAGGAATATTTTGAAACTATTTTTTTGCCATCACTTTCTCAGCAGCTGCAACAATATCCGGCACATCTAATCCATATTTCTTTAGTAATTGTGCAGGAGTTCCACTTTCACCAAATGTATCTTTTGTTCCAACATATTCTAATGGAATAGGGAAATTCTTTGCAGCACACTGTGCAATTGCATCACCTAATCCGCCAATGATATTATGTTCTTCAGCAGTCACCGCACATTTTGTTTTGCGAATTGAATTGATAACCGCAGCTTCATCCAATGGTTTTATTGTATGAATATTTATTACTTCAACACTGATCCCTTTTTCTTGTAATATGACACCGGCTTGTATTGCATTCCAAACAAGATGACCACAAGCAAAGATCGAAACATCAGTTCCCTCTGAAAATATTTGTGCTTTACCGATCTTAAAATCTTCTTGTTTCGTGAATATTGGCCATACGGGTCTTCCAAATCGTAAATAAACCGGCCCTGCATAATCTGCGATCGCTAATGTTGCGGCCTTTGTTTGATTATAATCACAAGGAACAATGACCGTCATGCCCGGTAACATTTTCATTAAACCAATATCTTCAAGTATCTGGTGTGTAGCTCCATCTTCGCCTAATGTAACTCCGGCATGCGAAGCACATATTTTTACATTCTTGCCTGAATAAGCTATTGACTGGCGAATTTGATCATACACACGACCAGTCGAAAAATTTGCGAACGTAGTTGTGTAAGGAATTTTTCCACCAATGGTTAATCCTGCTGCGATGCCCATCATGTTTGCTTCAGCAATACCACATTGAAAAAATCTTTCAGGAAATTCTTTTATGAATTGGTTCAACTTTAATGAACCCGCAAGATCAGCAGTAAGTGCTACGACGTTTGAATTTTTTCTTGCAGCTTCAACAATACCATCACCAAATCCGCTACGTGTATCTTTATTACCGGTTGATTGAATTTCTTTAAGCATGTTTGATTTTTGTTCCAGTACTTCCATAATTGATGAAATAAGTTGGCGCAAAAGTAAGGGTTGCGCAGAAATTGCCAGTTGTCAATTCAATTCTCCCGGTTTGCCTGCGAATACAGTCTCGTCTGCTTTTAGCCGCTGTTCCCACTTCCATGCAGTGGCAACCATATCATCAAGAGTAAATTTTAGCTCCCAGCCCAAAGCATTTTTAGCAAGGTCATTACTTGCGTAAATTGATATTACATCTCCGGGTCTTCTTGGCCCGATCGTATAATTCAGTTTGACATCGTTCACTCTTTCAAAAGCCTTGATTGCTTCCAATACGGTAACGCCATTACCTGATCCCAGGTTAAATACTTCGCACTGAGATTTATTTTTTCCTTCCGCTACATAATCCAATGCAAGAGTATGAGCATGAGCAATATCACAAACATGAATAAAATCTCTTACACAACTGCCATCACGGGTATTATAGTCATTTCCATAAACGATCATTCCTGGCAATTTTCCAATCGCTGTTTGTGTAATGGCCGGGAAAAGATTTTGTGGTTTACCAACCGGCATTTCACCAATGATTGCTGTTGGATGTGCACCGACGGGGTTGAAATATCTCAATAAAATGCATTTAGTAACTGCTGCACTTTTCGCAAATTCATTTACAATTTGCTCACCCATTTGTTTTGTATAGCCATAAGGTGATTCAGCTGGTTTCGGCGGTGTCGCTTCTGTTACAGGACTTGTATCGGGCATGCCATAAACAGTACAAGATGATGAAAAGACAAACCAGGGAATTTCAAAATCCTGTACACATTTTAAAAGATTGATCAGCGAGTACAAATTATTTTCAAAATACATTAGGGGTTGTTCCACTGATTCGCCAACCGCCTTATATGCTGCAAAATGAATAACACCTCTTATGTTAGTATTTTCCTGGAAAATGGCAAACGTATCATCAAAATTGCAAAGGTCAACTTTATAATTTTTTATTGATTGCCCTGTGATCTTTTCCACTCTTTCGAGCATGCTGGCATGTGATCTTGAATTGTTATCAACTGAAATAACATCGTAGCCATTTTCGATAAGATCGACCAAAGTATGAGAGCCTATATATCCACAACCGCCTGTAACAAGGATTTTCACCATGACTAACAAAGTTTATCATGCAAAAATCGGGAAAAGAGAAGAGATAAGTTTAGAAAAAAAGTTTAACGATCGAATAAACGCCGGCTGCAAGTAATCCGCTTACAGGTATTGTTAAGATCCATGCCCAAAGAAGATTTACTGTTACACCCCAACGAACAGCGGATAAACGTTTTGTAGCGCCAACTCCCATGATCGCTCCGGTAATTGTATGTGTAGTGCTGACAGGAATTTTTAATGCTTCTGTAACAAACAATGTTATTGCACCTGCAGTTTCAGCGGCTACACCTTCAAAAGGAGTAACCTTCGTGATTTTTGTACCCATTGTTTTTACAATTTTCCATCCGCCACTCATAGTACCAATGCCAATAGCAGCGTAACAGGATATTGGTACCCACGCCGGCATTTGGTTGAACTCAGTAATTGTCCCGCCTGCAATAAGAGCTGCAGTTATAATCCCCATTACTTTTTGCGCATCATTGCCTCCATGTCCTATACTAAATGCTGCAGAAGAAACCAATTGAAGTCTTCTGAACCATTGATTAGATTTGTTAGCATTTAATGTGTTCAGGTAGAAGGTAAAGACAGCCATAATAACTACAATAAATGCTAATAATATCCACTTAAAGTTTTTTGAATAGAAGATCACCTTCATTATATAGGATTCATAATGCGTAGTTAATTTCGCGGCATCAAGCTCCATGTTTTTATAAAGAAAAAGTCCTACCAATATCAGGATCACAATTGAGATAACTTTAGGGATATGGCCTTTTCTAAATGAATTTAAAAACCATAATGAGATTATCAATGCCATTATCATTCCTACAACAGGGGCAAGAAAAATAAAGCTTGCTGTTTTTAAAATTATGGTGCTATTGATTGTGCCAAATCCGCCGTGTGCAATCGCGGCTCCTGCAAACCCACCAATCAAAGTGTGTGAAGAAGATGATGGAATACCAAACCACCACGTAAGTAAATTCCACGAAATAGCAGCGATCAAACCGGAAAAGATCACAACCTTCATATTTTCCCCGGAGATCATATCGCTATGTACTGTTTTAGCTACAGTATCGGCTACGCCATGATCCTTAAAAATAAAAAAGGCAACAGAGTTAAACAAAGCGGCCCATAGAACTGCCTGGAAAGGCGTCAACACCTTGGTAGATACAATGGTTGCTATTGAATTGGCGGCATCATGAAAACCATTAATAAAATCGAAGATCAAAGCGAGAGCTATAATAACTATCAAAAAGGTGGTCATAGAGACTATTTAAAGATTTCTGGATTTCTAAATTTCATTTAAGATATAAGCAGAAATTATAGAAACAAGAAATTTTGAAATCAATTAAGCGTATTTAATAATGATTGACTCAATTACATTCGCGGCATCTTCACATTTGTCAGTTGCGATTTCCATCACCGTATAAATTTCTCTTTTCTTAATTACCTCTTTTGCATCTGGCTCTGTTTCGAATAATCTTTCAATACTCATGTCAAATACATCGTCGGCCTGGTTCTCGAGACTGTTGATCTTTACGAGGGATTCAGTCATTTGGCGCAAATTTTTCATATCCCTGAGAGATGTAACTGCATTCTTAACCAGGGTAGCACTCTGATCGATGATCTCTGCCAATTTTTGTATACCCAGATCATTAGGGTTGACCTTATAAAAATTGATCTTTTTGGCAGCTGCATAAATCGTATCAGCAATATCATCAAGCGAAGTGGCGAGGTAATGAATATCCTCCCGGTCAAACGGAGTGATAAAGTTTCTTCCTAACTCGGTAAAAATATTATGTGTCAGCTCATCATTGGCGTGTTCAAGATCTTCTATCTGGTTAATGATCGCAGTCCTTTTGTCAAAGTCCGGCTCTGATACTAAGGCCCTGAGTTTATTTCCCATTAAGGCCGAATTAGTGGCAACTTTTTCAAAAAGATCATAGAACACTTTGTTTTTAGGAACAAATATTTGCATTATTGAATTTAACCCTGCCATAATAATTTTTTTATTGGTTACGAAGATACCCGGTCGGCTAAAGGATGATAGGCATAAAAGTAGAATTAATACAAACTTAATATAGAGGTAACGATTTCTTAAAGACCTGATAACAAGGTATTGCTATTAGTATTATTTAACTTCGGCACTTTAATCCTGGCATTAAAAAATTATTATTCAATGATTAAGTTTTGGTTAAGATCGTTAACCCTGGTCGCAATAATATTCCTAAATTCCACTACAAGTGCACAAAGATTCTTAACAGATATCGACTCATCATTCTTTATTAAAGACACAGTCAGGCCTGTTATAAAGCGATTTGAAAATCTTTATTTTTCCGGGTATATACAGCCACAGTTCCAGGTTGCCAGCGCTGATGGAGCTGCTTCGTTTGCCGGTGGAAATTTTTCTACCTATTCAAGTTCCCGTTTCATGCTTCGTCGGGCAAGATTAAAATTGGATTACATATTGAAATCAAAGTCAAATTTTCCAGCAGCACAATTTGCCTTTCAGATCGATGCCACGGAACGGGGTGTGATCGTAAGAGATATGTTTGTCCGGGTGTTCGAAACAAAACATAATGTGTTATCAGCTACTGCAGGTTTTTTTGCCCGACCTTTTGGATACGAAGTAAATCTAAGCTCTGCCTTCAGGGAAACCCCCGAACGGGGCAGAATGTCGCAAATACTATTGCCCAGCGAAAGAGATATTGGCGCTATGGTCTCTTTTGAGCCACAAATGAGAGTTAATAAACTTTATCACTTTAAGTGGGACGTAGGGTTTTTTAACGGACAGGGTGCTTCAGGAACAACTGATTTTGATAGTCACAAAGATCTTATCAGTCGCCTTACTATTAAACCTTACAGTTTTAATAGAATGGAATTAGGAGGTGGCCTTTCAATATTAAGTGGAGGATGGAAAAACGGAACAAAGTATGTTTATAAAATGGGCACAGCTTCAAATGGCGATAAAATATTCTTAGTTGATTCTTCTGAATCCAATCTTGGCATTTCTGCTCCCCGGCATTATTATGGTGCCGATGTTCAGTATAAAATAAAGCATGGATGGGGAGCTTCGGAATGGCGTGCCGAACATTGGTTCGGGACACAGCCTGGTACCGCCGCCAGCACTACAAACCCCGGATCCTTACCCAACACGAATGGTGTTCCTGCCCCTACTTATGTTCGCAATTTCAATGGGTCATTTTTTTATTTTCTTCAGAATATTAGTAATACAAAACACCAGCTACTTGTGAAGTATGATTGGTATGATCCAAATACCAAAGTGAAAGGAAATGAGATCGGGATATCAGGGTCACATACCGGACCCGCCGATATACGCTATAGTACATTCGGGTTAGGCTATGTGTTTTATTTTAATTCACAAATCAAATTGATTTTATATTACGATTGGGTGAAGAATGAATCCACTCAGCTTGCGGGATATACTTCCGATCTTGACGATAATATTCTTACGTTGAGGCTTCAATTCAGGTTTTAAAGCCGCTTAACATTAAGTTAATACTGCGGTCACAATTCCATAACCGGGCATTAACACGGGCATAATGATGCGGTCTTTCTTTTGCTGGTAATTAAATGCAAATGAAAAGACCTCTATTTACACTTTTGGCTTTGTTGGGATTGGTTATGATAAGCTTTTCGCAAAATGAAAAACTTAGCGGTAAAGTATTAAATACCCGGAATGAAGCTATCGTTGGTGCTTCCATAAAATTTGAAGGCTCAAACACGGGGGCTATATCCGGTGTAGATGGAAGCTTTACACTTACTCTGGCGATCGGAAAAAAATATACACTTGTTATTTCTTCGGTTGGATATGAAACGAAAACCATTCAGGATGTAGAGGTCGTAACAGGCCAGGCAAATGAACTACAAGTATTAATGGTTGAATCTGCAAAGAATACATTAGGTGGAGTTACGGTAACTGCAACCGCTTCTTCTGCCAGGAAAGAAACATCCGCAGCCTTAATACAGTTTCAAAAAAATACAAATACAGTTGCTTCTGTTATTTCTGCAGAAGCAATAAGACGATCTCCAGATAAAACTACCGGTGAAGTTTTGAAACGGGTACCCGGCACCAGTATCATGGAAGGAAAATTTATTGTGGTAAGGGGATTGGCAGACAGGTATAACCAGGCGATGATAAATGGGATTTTATTAACCAGTACAGAACCTGATCGTAAAACGTTTTCCTTTGATCTTATCCCGGCACGAATGATCGATAATATTATTATTAATAAAGCATTTGTTCCGGAATATCCCGGTGAATGGGCTGGAGGTTTGATACAGGTAAATACAAAAGATATTCCATCAAAAAATTTTTTCAATGTTGAAATAGGGACAGGATTCAATACGCAGTCAACGTGGAATAGTTTTTACAAAACTCCGGGTGGAGACCTGGATTGGCTGGGAATAGATGATGGTACAAGAGGATTTCCAAAAGGATATACTACCAAAAGTGAGTTTAGCATTTTGCCGGCTGCAGCCAAAACGGCTATTGGGAAAGGCATGAGAAATGCATGGGCAGCAAGTGAAACTACCGCTCCATTAAATATAGCATTCCAGGCAAATGGAGGATTTAACACGTTGGTATTTGGAAAAAAATTAGGCGGCACATTCGGTGTTATTTATAATAGAACAAAGAAAAACATTCAAATACAAAACAGGCGTAATGTAATTGATCAAAACTATAATACAACTATTGAAACCAATATGCATGACCAACGATATTCCGATGAGATTTTTGCAGGTGCGTTGGGTAGTCTTTCTATGCAGCTTAATCCACTTAATAAGATCTCACTTAAGTCGATCATTAATGTTAACACCAACAATTTTTATACTCAACGTAATGGTACGGACATAAGCAGGAACGATAGTTATTTAAAAGGATCAGAAGCGACATTTAAAGAGAATGTATTTTTTACAACTCAACTTACCGGGGAACATAGCCTTGCAACGCCGCTTACTTTAAAATGGTACGGAGCTTTTAATATACTGGATGGTTATATTCCTGATCAACGCCGATTGGTTTATTCAAGAGTTAACACAACCGATCCCTGGCGGGCAGTTATTTCCAATACACTTTCACAACAAAGTGGCAGTCGCATTTATCAAAGCCTGAGTGATTATATATATACTGCCGGTGGCGACCTGGCTTATAAATACACCTGGCTTGGTTATAAGCAAACAATAAAGGGTGGTTATATGCTGCAAATAAAAGACAGGCTGTATGATGCTGTCCTATTTGCAAACAATCTTCATGTAGATAATGATGTTTTAAGACAATTAGGTGATGGCGATATTTTCCGCCCTGAAAATTTTGGCGATGGATCGATCAATAGCAACCTCGTTTCTTTTGATGCATTAGTTGGTAAAACCTATCGCTACCTCGCAAATACGATCTTAAATGCAGGATATATCCAATCTGATAACCAGTTTACAGAAAAGCTGAGAGTAGTATGGGGATTAAGGGTGGAAGATTATGACCAGTTGATCGGAAGTGTAAAAGCTTACGACGATCGTCACACTCATACAAGAGTGACTGATTTTCTTCCCGGCGTGAATGTTACATATAAATTGAACACTAAAACCAATATAAGGTTATCAGGTTCTCAAACTGTAGTTCGCCCCGAATTGCGTGAACTTTCTTCGCTCAACCTTTATGATTTTGAATTGAACGCTTCTGTGCAGGGTAACCCGAATCTTGAAAGAACAAAAGTTATTAATGCAGATCTGCGGTATGAAGTATACCCTGCGTCGGGAGAAGTATTGACAATAGGTGTTTTTTATAAACATTTTGATAAACCAATTGAGCAATTATTAAATGAAGGCGGTGGTGGCGCCAGTACATTCTCCTACCAGAACCCGGAAGAAGCATATACCTACGGAGCAGAACTGGAGTTCAGAAAAAAACTTACGTTCATGAATGCTTTGAAAAATTTTACGTTCCAGGGAAATCTGGCTTATATGTATAGCCGTGTAACTGACCTGGGTTTTGACCTCGACAGAACACTGCAGGGTCAATCTCCTTATGTTTTGAACTTCGGTTTATTATATGACCTGGAAAAACCCGGATTCAGTGCTACGTTATTATTTAACCAGATCGGGGAAAGAATTTACCTGGTTGGAGATAAATCTGCCGGAGCAGGTACGCCAGACACTTATGAAGCGCCACGTGCTGTGTTTGATCTGCAGCTTTCAAAAAAGCTTTTAAAGAAAAAAGCAGAATTGAGACTTAATATTTCCGATCTGCTTAACCAGACACAGTATTTCTATCAGAATACAAGTGATAATAAAAGATTCCAAAAGGATTCAGATGCATACCGCTTTACACGGAAAGTGGGAACAACCTTTTCGTTAAGCTTTAATTACTCTTTCTTAAACTAAACTTTTTAAAAAATAAAAAATGAAAAAGAACATCTTCTATTTGGTAGCCATTTCAGCAGTGTTTATTATTAGCTGCAGAAAAATTGAAATGGATGGAGAAAAGGAAGTAATTATCATTAACGGTGGTGGTGGTGGCACTACCGGCCAGACGATTACAGTTACAGGACGGATCAATGCTGATACTACTTTTCGCAAAGCCAATACATATATTTTAAAAGGACTTGTATATATAGTAGGTAACCATACACTCACTATCGAGCCCGGAACAGTTATCAAAGGTTCGTTCAGCGGAACTGATGTGGCTGCTCTTATCATTACCCGTGGATCTAAAATTATGGCAGCGGGCACGGAGACTGAGCCGATCATATTTACTTCTGCCGCACCAAATCCTCAATCCGGTGATTGGGGTGGAATTGTTCTTTGCGGAAGAGCGAGTATCAATGCAAGTTATAATGGAACAAATGGTCTTTACCAGGTAGAAGGGGGTATTGATAATGCTGGCACTACTCCGGTAGATAATGATAACTCAGGAACATTGAAATATGTGAGAATTGAATATGCTGGTTATGCATACCAGCCAGATAAAGAAGTGAACAGTCTTACTATGGCATGTGTTGGAAGCGGAACTACTATCGATCATATTGAGATAGTGTATGCAAAAGACGATGCTTATGAATGGTTCGGTGGCACTGTGAATTGCAAATACCTGATCGCTTATAAAACACAGGATGATGATTTCGATACTGATAATGGGTTTAAGGGAAAAGTTCAATTTGGTTTGACCATGCGTGATTCTGTTATAGCGGATATTTCTAACTCTGAAACATTTGAAAGCGATAATAATGCCAGTGGAACAACGGCTACGCCAAAAACATCTGCAATATTCAGCAATATCACTGCTATTGGCCCAAGAGCAGCCCTCAACAATATTGGAAGCACCTATTTCAGAGGCGCTGCACATATCAGGAGGAATACTGCAATATCGCTTTTCAATTCGATATTTCTTGGCTGGCCAAGAGGAGTTGAAATTGATGCAACTACTGGTACATCAACTGCATTAAATATTGAGGATAGCAGTCTTCGTTTAAGAAACATTACTATAGCAGGATGTGCAACAAATACAAGATTCTCCGGTACTGCGGGTGCTACCATAACAAATGATGCAGCTTTTACTACCTGGTTTACAAATGCATATTATAATAATGATATTTTAGCGACTACTGCTGATGCCAAGCTTATTCAACCTTTTAATTATACTGCACCTGATCCAACACCATTTGCCGGTTCCAGCGGTAATCAGAAGATACTGTCCGGAGCTAATTTCAGTGATCCAAAATTCACAGGTGATATGTTTTTTGATAAAACAGTTACGTACAGAGGCGGTGTTGCACCGGCTGGACCGGATGCTTCATGGTGGAAAGGATGGACAAAATTTAATTATAACTAACGACATATTCTTCCATTAACCATTGATAGAAAAGACTGGTTCTAAGAACCGGTCTTTTACTTTCCACAATTAACAGTTTGGTAATCGCACTATAACGCTGGTATAATAATTGATTCCCAAATTGCAACCAGTTCTTATCCCTCTAATATATACAAACATCCCGGATCGGTTCTCCGGGGTTAGTAAGTTTGATTCCTCATGCAGTTGCCGTCCCGATCTCATCGGGACGGTTTTTTATTTCTTAACAATGGGGTAACATTCAGTTTATATCTTGATAAAAATTATTGGATGGCAGATTATAAATCCCTGTTCATTGTAATCGCGGGACTTGTATTGTTTCTATTTGCGTTGAATAAATTATCGGATCACTTAAAAGAATTAAGTGGCGATAAAATGAAAAAAGTGCTGGATCGGTTCACCAGCAATCTTTTTACAGGGATACTTACCGGGGTCATTGTAACTATACTCTTAGATTCCTCTTCTGCTGTAATTATAATGGCTATTGCTTTAGTGAATGTACATGCCATGACTTTTCGCCAGGCCATGGGGGTAGTGATGGGAGCAAATATTGGGACAACAATTTCAAGCCAGATATTTGCATTAAATATCGGAGAGTATGCCGCTTTACCTGTAGCTGCTGGTTTTCTGTTAATGGTCATGCATAAAAGAAAAGTTTATCGTGATATTGGCGGAATAATTTTCAGTTTTGGCCTTATCTTTTTTGGATTGTTTACAATGGAAGAAGCGGTAGAGCCTTTAAGGAACAGTGATTATTTTGTCAGCTGGATGCACTCGCTTGACACAACATGGAAAGGAGTATCGACAGGAGCCTTTGTTACACTGGTTATACAATCTTCATCCGCCACTGTAGGTATGGTAATCGGTCTTGCATCCAAGGGCTTGATTTCTTTTGCGGCAAGTGTTTCCGTAATGTTAGGAGCTGAACTAGGGACCTGTGCTGATACGTTAATATCAACAATCGGAAGAAACAGAGCCGCAATAAGAACTGGTGTATTCCATCTCATATTTAATATTATTACAATAACCCTCGGAGTAATTTTTTTATCGGGGTTTACAAAGTTGGTGTTATGGATCTCAGGCAATGCTTCGATCGAGCAAAAAATTGCAAATGCTCACATGTTGTTTAATGGGTTGGGAGTAATTATTATGATCCCATTTGTGCATTGGCTGGAATTGCTTATGAAAAAACTGGTACCTGATAGATCTTCACCAGCGAAGAAACATAAAAAATCTATTGAGATGGCATAAGCGTAAGATCAAATTCCTCATGACCCAGGTTATTCCTCCTTTCTCTTGTATGAGCAATTGAAAGTTGCATCACATTTGCAATGAGGTCTTCTGTTGAATGATCATACTTTATTTGTAAAGGTTTTGATTGCACCCATTCATTAAAATGACCTGTAAAGTCATCATCCAATTTATCCAGTTTATTTATTCCCATTTGCCCGAGGGCCGCTGCATTACATTGTTGTTCATATTGCCCGCTGATCGGTATCACCATTAATTTTTTTTCAAGTTTCAATGCTTCGGCAGGTGTTTCAAATCCGGCTCCTGTTATTATTCCTGAACAATTGATCAATGCTTCGTTGAACAAAATTTTATCAACCGTAATAAAAGTGATATTGCCGCTGCGCTTTATATTTTTTGTTTGCCATGAAAAAATATGAAAGCGGACCGGCGCAAGCGGATGAAAATATTTCTCCATTATGTTTTCGCAATAAGAAGGAAGATAAACGGCAAAAAAATCTTTATCTGCAGGTTGTGCTCTATTAATTTCTTTTTTAATTACGGGAGGAAAAATAAAATCATCATATTGTTGAAAATGCAAACCAATATAAAAAGATGCACGGGCATAATTCTTTAAGATCCATTCCCCCATTTTGCTTTTATCTTTTGGTCGTGGAGTATTGGCTGAATAAAAACTTGCCTGGTGCCCAAAATTTACAGAAGGGATCTTTTTTGCAGCACAGGCCATTGCCGTTATGCATTCAAAATCGTTCAGCACCAGGTCATATTTTTCTACCGGGAGATCTTTTACTTCTTTCCGGAGACGCAAAGGAGAAAGAGACAATGCAGTTTTAGTATAATCAAGTTTTCCTTTGCATGTATAAAATAAACTAAGCCCTTTGCTGCGGTAGTTTATCGGGAAATTAAAATCAAGACTGCTGTTAGCGCCGCTTAAAAAAATATCTACATCACCGTATTCATTTAAATAAGGAAGTAGTTCCATGGCACGACTAATATGTCCATTACCCGTTGCCTGTACTGAATACAATATTTTCATAGATTGGTTTTTAGTACGAGTGATGTCAGGAAAAGATCAACTTCATTTTTCATTACTGATAATTCAGGTTTAACTGGCCTGCCTACTACTTCTGCTTTCATGAACTCTTCATCGTTGTAATGATAAATATGCCAGCCATGATCATAATACTCCAGCGAAGTAAGATTTTCTATCCAATCGCCTGAATTGAGATAGATCACTTTCCCATGTTTATTGGTAATTACTTTTTGTTGCGGCTGGTGAATATGACCGCAAATGACATAATCATAATTATGTTCGATAGCAAGCGAGGCAGCCGTTTCTTCAAAGTCACTGATATAACGAACTGCTTTCTTTACACTGTTCTTTATCCTTTTTGAAATAGAGACTTTTTCTTTCCCAAGTTTTTGCAATGAAAAATTGATAAAGCGATTTACCAGTATGAGCATATCATATCCTTTGCCACCCAATTTTGCCAAAAGCTTTGCACTTCCTTTTGTTGTATTATCAAATACATCGCCATGAAATATCCAGGTGAGCTTACCATCGATCTCAATGATCAATTTATCGGTGAGTTGAAAATTACCAATATTCAGATCGCTGTAACGGCGAAGAAATTCATCATGATTGCCTGTTATATAAACTACCCTTGTACCATTATGCTGCAGGTTCAAGATCTCATTAATGACTTCTAAATGTGCAGCGGGAAAATATCTTTTATTGAATTGCCATCCATCGACAATATCTCCGTTCAGTATTAAAAGATTGGGAGAAATGCTTTGAAGATAGTTTACGATCTCTTTTGCATGACAACCATAAGTGCCTAAATGGAGATCCGAGATCACAACAACATCGACATGTCTTTTTTCCATTTTAAAGAGGTTTTACAAAGGACTATCTTTTTTATTACTCCATTATTAAGCTGGCTTTACCATAGTGTGATATCTATATGAAAAAAATGTTACTTAAAACATTATGCTGAGCAATGGAACAAATCTATTGTTCTGTATCTTTTGATTGTCAATAACGCTTAATCCAGTTCTAATCTATAAACGCATGACTGAAGCAAATACTCCACCACCTGTTGAAAAAACAGACAAACAAAAAGAATCCGATAACGAACTGGTGATCTCCTTCCTGACATTACGAAACCTGATCGGTATTTCAGGAATGTTGTTGCCGATCGTGTTAACCTTATTTACTCCAAAGGGTGAACAGGATAAAGTGATGGAACATTCTATCAGCGAATATTATTATACTAAGAATGGTGATCTGTTTGTGGTTCTCTTAAGTGTGATCGGAGTTTTTTTATTGACCTATAAGGGATATGATCGTTTCTGGGAACGTACATTGACTTTAGTGGCCGGGTTTTGTGGGATCGGTATTGCCTTTTTTCCTACAGCTACAACAATGGGTAATTCATTTAGCATACACAAGGTGAGACAAGAAGTACCAGAATTTTTTGGGCTTGTTCAATGGCATTTTATTTTCGCGGCTCTTTTTTTTATCTCATTAGCATTTATCTCTCTTTATTATTTTCAGAAAACGAACATTAATGATGTTCACTTAATTGATGCGCAAAAGAAAAAACAAAAAGCAAAACGGAACCTGGTTTACAGGGCCTGTGGATGGACGATGTTGGGCTGTGTCGCATTAATGATCCTTTATTTTATTATAGATCCGCCGTCGCTTAGGAATACCCCTGTGGTTTTTGCATTGGAAACCGTTGCAGTAGAAGCTTTTGGTATTTCATGGATCACAAAAGGACAAACATTTTGGCCAGATGGGGAACACTATATGAAAAAAGGATTACGGAAAGCGAAACAGAAGATTGAGCAAAGTACTCAAACTTCTTAAGTCGATAATTGTTATTCAAAATCTTAAATTGGTCTGATCTTCAATTAGTATTTTTTGCTCCATGTTAAGTCTTTAAAACAATTTCATCATATTGAGTTCATGTAGTCGTAAGAATGGCTTCATATAGCTGCTGCAATTTCGCAATGTCAAAATAAAATATCGAAAGCCAACATAAGTAGTATAAGCAGTAGAATTTCTCATGTGTAGTGAAGGCGATTCTTTTCTAATCGTCGCCTTTTTTTTTAATTAATCAGTAATGCTGGCTTAATACTAAGGTCATGAAAGGATTGTTATTTTGTTTTAAATCTGACTTATGAAAAACAGTGTACTGATTTGTTACCTGTTGTTTTCTACTTCATTTATCTATCCTCCGCAAAAAAAGCAGGAGATCATACCAACTTCGGCAGCAAGCGAAAATCTTTTCATCATTATTACAGATGGATTCCGGTGGCAGGAAATTTTTTCCGGCGCTGATTCGGTTTTGATCAATGATGAAAAGTTCACTCCCGATACAGCTACGCTTAAGGCGATGTACTGGGCCAGTGATCCATCTGATAGAAGAAAAAAGCTGATGCCCTTTTTATGGAATGTGATCGGAAATAAAGGACAGATATTTGGGAATCGTCATCTAAATAATAAAGTGAATGTTTCAAATGTCTATTCTCTTTCTTATCCCGGATATAATGAACTATTTACCGGGACAACAGATATTTCGATTTCAGGTAATGGCAAAAAATATAATAAGAATATAAACGTATTGGAATATCTGGATAGTAAAGATGAGTTTGAAGGAAAGATCGCAGTTTTCTCTTCATGGGATGTATTTCCTTATATTTTAAATAAAAACAGGAATGGTATAATGATGAATAGTGGTTATGAACAAATTCAGTGTGATACCCTAAATGCAACTATGAACATGATCAATTCAGTACAGGAAAAAGGGATCGTGAATAAATCTGATACGCGGTATGATATGCTGACTTACTCTACAGCAAAAGAGTATATAAAAAATTATAAACCCAGGATAGTCGTTATTGGTCTTGGTGAAACCGATGATTTTGCTCACCAAAAAAGATACGATCTCTATTTACAGCAAGCTAACCAGGTAGATAAAATGATCGGAGAATTATGGAATATGGTGCAAACAACAACAGGTTATAAAAACAATACAAGCTTTATTATTACAACTGATCATGGAAGAGGAAATAATTCAAAGCATTGGTCGGGTCATGGACTTTTTATTACCGGGTCTTCTCAAACATGGCTTGCGATGATGGGACCTCATATCGATCCATTGGGTGAAAGAAAGAGAAAACAACAATTGTACACCAAACAATTTGCAGAAACCATTGCTACACTTACAGGTGAAGAATTTTCCCCTGCCATCTCAGAGGCTTATGCATCTAAAAAATAAATTTACTTGCTATAGCGTTTATTTACAGGGAGTTCTGTCTTTGCAGGACTCCTTTTAAATTTTTTTGAGAAATGCAAAACTTAACATTGGTGAATTGTTCTCATTATTATCTTTAAGTTATTAAATCATTAAATAATTATTTATATGGATACTCAGCAAATTGATGGCAAAAAATCTTTTAAGAAACAACTTTTCGAAACAATTCATAGTCGTCTTGATCAATCTCTGATTCAATACAAAGAATTATTGGGCGAAAAGAAGTTAAACCGTTTCCTTAAAAATACAAGTAAGGAACTTGCATCAGAGATAAATAAAAGATCGAAGAAGGCAGAGAAACGCCAGGAAAGACTGCAAAAGAAAGCCGAAAAATTAAAAAAGGAACAACGAGCATAATTACTTACTGATCTCTTTTAAAAAGCCGTTTCGAACCGAGAAACGGTTTTTGCTTTTAAACGAACTGGTATAACTGTTTGGTGATGTCTGCCTTACATTGAGCTTTAGATCTTGCGAACAGTTGTTCATAAAAATAAAAACTTTGTCTTTCAGCAAAGTAGATTGATCGTCGATTAAGTTATTATTAACTTTTATCTAGCAAGCGTTTTGAGTTTTAAGATTCTATATATTCATCATCCCACAAAACCAAACTGCATCATGAATATCGTTTCAATCAAACAACTTCCGGGACAACAGGATTATCTTTTAAAAGAAGATGATAAAACGGTTTTAAAACTGCGCTACAAAAATGATCTGCATACAGCAAGAGTGGAAACAGAAAAAGAAAGAAGAGTGCTGATCATTAATGATGAAGGATTGCTTAAAACAAAGTCTGTTTTGAAAAATGAATATGGGATACGTATAGGTTCGTTAAACTATGATAATTTTTCTGATACACAGGGCTCGGTTGATATCGAAAATATAAAATATCGTTTTAATGTAAAGAATGGAGAAAAACCCGAGTTGAATATTTATAAAGGTTCCCGCCGCAATCTCGTTTATAATTGCCAGCTTGTATCTGATGATATTAGTTCAAGGATCAGAGGATCGCAAACGGCATCATTGATCATTGCAGTTTCATGGTATTTGTTTTTGAAGGAAGCAGTGAATCTAATGCCTTCATTTAACGAGGCCATTATCTTATAATAAGAATTCTTTTATAGATTGATAGTCCCGTCTCGCCTCAGGCCAGAAGGGATTTTTTGTTTTGTGATCGCTATTGTTCAAATTAACCCTGGAGATTTTGTTACATTTATGTATGCGAAACTTTACATTATTTGTCCTGCTGATTTCTTTTTGCAGCTGCAAGCAATCAGCTATTAAACAAAGCTTTTCTTCAGCGGATAGCTTAGTGATCCATTTTAAAGATGAGCCGGCAGGCGTTGTTACCAAAACAGTACAGACAACAGAATCAAACGCAATGAACAGGATGATAGAGTTTATTGATGCAAAAGAAACAGAGCAGTTCAAATGCGGCTATGATGGAAAAATGTTTTTTTATACGAAGGGTCAAAAAACACAGGAAGTGGATTTTAAAATGAAGAATGACTCCTGCATTCATTTTTCTTTTTTACTGAATGGAAACTTGATAAGTACAAAAATGAGTGGAGAAGCGATAGATTTTTTGAATGCATTAGAACAGGGAATGCCTATTTATTATTAGGATTTCAATCTTAATCCTTTTTCGTTTCCAGGGTAAATCCAATTGTGGTTCCAACGCCTTCAGTACTTCTCACATGAATAGTTTGTCCGTGAGCTTCGATGATGTGCTTGCAAATGGCAAGTCCTAAACCGCTGCCGGTTATATCACGACTGCGCCCGCCTTCGGTTCTGTAAAAGCGTTCAAAAATTCGTTGCAGGTTTTTTTCGGGGATGCCGATGCCATCATCACCCATTTCAATCAATATATGTTTTTCATCTACTTTATAAATACTGGCAACAATATGACCGCCCTTTTTCCCATATTTAATTGAATTATCAAACAGGTTTATAAGCACCTGTCTTATTTTTTCTTTGTCGGCAAAAACAGATAATGGCGATTCACAACCCTTTTTTATGCTAAAACCAATTTGTTGGTTTTCTGCTTTTATCGAAAGACTTTCGAAAACTTCTTTTACAAATTCCTGGATGATGAAATTTGTTTTGGTTAACACAAGCTCGCCCCTCTCCAATCTTGAAATTTCGTCAAGGTCCTGGATCAGGTTGGTAAGTCGCTCCACATTTTTTTCGGTTTTTTCTAAAAATCTTTTATTGATCTCGGGATTATGCATACCGCCGCTAAGCAGGCTTTCTACATAACCCTGGATGGCAAATACCGGGGTTTTAAATTCATGAGAAAGATTTTGTAAAAATTCGCGGCGAAATTGCTCATTCTGTTTCAACACTTCCATCTCCTGTTTATTTTCTTCGGCCCATTGTTCTACGTCTTCTCTTACTTCATCAATACTTTTTTGCGGCAGGATGTATTTATAATATGTCTCTTCTTTTTTTGTGGCCTTTGTCTGGTAGATCTGTTTATAAATGAGTTTTATTTTCCGATAAATGAACCGCTCAAGTACAAGTGAAATAAGATAATAGCTGCCGCCAAGAATAACAATGAATGACCCCAGGCCCCATCGCCAGTCTTTTTCAATAAGGCCGATCAATAAACCAACCGGCACTGATAAAATAACAGCGGTAAAAAAGGAAAGTTGACGGGGAGAAAGGTTTTTGGTAGAAAGCATATTCAAAAATACAATGCAAGATTTAGTCAAGGCGCAAGATAAAGACAATTCGATCTAAGTCCCCCTTTAGGGGACAGGGGTTTACAACTCAAATTTATATCCGACACCTTTTACAGTAGTTATGCAATCTATACCGAGTTTCTGGCGGATCTTCCTGATATGAACATCAATGGTACGATCGCCAACTATTACTTCGGCGCCCCATACCTGGCTCAGAATTTCATTTCTTACAAACACTCTTCCCGGTTTTGATGCCAGCAGGTAGAGCAATTCAAATTCTTTTTTTGCAAGAGAAATATCTTTCGAATTATACTGAACAATGAATTTTTCAGGGTCGATGATCAGCCCATTAACAGCGATAACCTTTCCTTCACTTTTATTCAAACGGCGGAAAAGTGAACTTACTTTACTCAGGAAAACTTTAGGACTGATCGGTTTATTGATATAATCATCGGCACCGGTTTCCAAACCTCTTATTTGTGTGTTTTCATCACTTAAGGCTGTAAGAAAAAGTATGAGTGTGCTTTTAAATGCGGGAAGAAGCCGAAGGATCTCACAAACTTCCACCCCATTTTTCTTTGGCATCATTATATCCAAAACGATCAGGTCGGGGTTAA
>Ga0193740_1000010_pt1 | contig 47521 bp, 43 predicted proteins | sample L2s1metaG_FD_145072 | JGI IMG/M metagenome (GOLD analysis project Ga0193740, IMG submission 145072) | Soil microbial communities from a riparian zone of the East river system, Colorado, United States - L2s1 | ecosystem: Environmental > Terrestrial > Soil > Riparian zone | place: USA: East River... | reverse complement strand
GTACACCCCCCTGGGTAACAGGCTTTCCTGTTACACATCCTGCAGAATCAATTTCACCGGGACGCAAACCCTGGTAAGTGTCCACGATCCAGGCCATTTCTCTTTCGCCCGTGCCATAGTCTGGCGCAGGAACGTCAGTACCAGGCCCAATAAAATTTTTCTTTACTAATTCAGCAGTATAACGTCGTGTGATTTTCTCCAGTTCGTAGACTGAATATTTTCTTGGGTTAATTTTAATACCACCTTTAGCACCACCGAAAGGAACGTTAACGATAGCGCATTTATAGGTCATGAGGGCGGCGAGTGCCATTACTTCGTCCTGGTCTACTTCCGCTGCGAAACGAATACCGCCTTTACAGGGTGTTTTGTGATGGGAATGTTGTACACGGTATGCTTCAATTACTTCGATGCGTCCATCATCCATGCGCACCGGGAATTTCATGCGATAAACTGCATTACATGCTTTGATTTGTTCCAAAATTCCGGGATCCCACCGGGTGTACTTTGCTGCTTTGTCGAAGGTCTTCTCCACAGCTCCGAAAAAACTATAGTCTGCAATCGTTGACATGATATACTATTTAAGAATTAATGATTAATCTTCGTTTCCTTTTCCAGTTTTGATATTTTTCTATCGAGACGAATAAGATAGAGAATGATTCCAATAAAGATGGCCACCAGAACTGCTACAACCACATAAATCTTCCCATTGCTTCGCATACTATTATCCAGACTCTGTGCGAATAAAACATAGTTACAAATAAGAAGAAGAATGGATAAAATAAATCGCTTGATCATTTATAAAATGTTTTTTCTTTAAGATTCTTTATCCTCACTTTTAAGCTGGTGATCCACACGCCTAACAGGGTCCATCCAAGTACTGCCGGGTAAAAGACCATTCGCATCCTTGCATCAATATCCTGGGGATTTAATGCAGGATTTCCTTGTCCGCCCGGATGCAGGCTTTCCAGTATACGGGGAATGATCCAAATAGAGGGGAACAACAATGCAAAAGCAAAAATGTTATATACAGAACTGATTCTTGCTTTTTTGTCGAGGTCTTCAATAGAATCTCTTAACACGAGGTATGCAAAGTAAACAAGCAAGGCAATAGCTGCCCCAATCAGCTTGGGGTCTTTGGCAATTGAAGCAAATGATGCGGAGGCAGAATTGTTTGGGTCAGCCCATGTAAAAGATGCCCAGATCATTCCGGTGCCGTAGCCCAGAACCCCAAATACAATTCCAACGACTGCATATTGTCTTGAAAGGTTATCATACTTCAAATCACTTGTTCGCAGGTATTTTACGGCATTTACAACTGATACTGTAAAAAGTATCATCATGCTGAACCACATACAAACATGAAAGTAAAGATTACGTATAGATTCTTCTATTACCTCTCTTTCAGGAACCTTTAGTAAAAACCCACCTATGATTGTGTAAAGCAGTAAAAGAACGCACAATATTTTCCACCATTGTTTCTTCATACAGGCAGTGGCCTTTAAATTGGCTGCAAAATTAAGGGGAAAGTGCAGATTCACTAATAGATGCAAGAAAATAGCCGGGTGAAACAGTCAGTAAAAATTCTTCCCAACAATAATTAGTCTTTCCAAAGGAAAGGAAACAGGATAACAGCAAGTAAAACAACCAGCAAATTAGAGGTAAAGAGCAAAACAATATTTAAAATGGGGATAGTGGCTGAAACAACAAACACCGTAGCAGATACCTTCATTAACATTAATAATTGGGGAATAATGATCGGGAATCCAAGTATGGCCATTATGGCGGCATTTTGTTGTGCTTTTGCAGCAATAGCGGCGAGAAAAGTAAATACAAGGCTTAAACTCCATCCGCCTAAAAAAACCAACCCGATGAAAACTCCCGAACGCTCAACGGGGTAATTCATAAACAAGGCAAAAAGAACAAAACTGAGTGCACTCATTGCCAGCATTAATACTGAGTTAAACAACAGCTTCGCTAAAATGAAGTTCACCGGGCTTGTAATGGATTGATAATACAACATTCGATTTCTGCTTTCCTGTAGAAAACTTTTTGCCACAGCATTAATGCTGATGAATAATTGGATAATCCAGAATAGACCGTTCCACGTACCTGCATCCGGGTTTTCAATAGCCATGAATAAGACAAAAATGGTAGCACCCACATACAGTAAAACGCCATAAAAGGAATATTGCTGTCGTATCTCCAGCAGTAGATCTTTTTTAAATAATGTCCATATTTGTCTGGAGGAGGAAATGGTAAAGTTTTTGCGAAAATAACTGAATCATTTTTTTTAACAGACAACTAAGAACGTAATTTGACGTACAATTTATTTTATGAAAATGACATATTGGTGTTTGATTATTGCGGCGACCTTTGTTTTTTCATGCAAATCAAATGAAAAAGGAAAGGAGGATACAGTGGATGCGACGGATAACACCATACATAAAGAAACACCTGATTCCACAAATGATGTAACGTCTTCAACCCTCGAAAAAGAATTTTCAGATACAGTAAATGTGAAGCCTGCAAAAGATTCTGTTTTGTTGAAATTCAATTTTCAAAAAGGGAAGACTTATAATTACTCAATGACGCTGGACGCCAAACGAACTAAGGGCGATCAAAACAGGGGAACTACAATGAAATGGAATTATGATATGCAGGTGGTGGATGAAAGTAAAGATTTGAAAACCATAAAAGCTACTTATAAAAGAATTGACATGACGGCTGATATGGGTAATGATCAGAAGATGGAATTTAGCTCGGAGAAGAAAGTGGATGCCATGGATTTTATGCAGATGCCATCAAAAATGTTCAGCATCATAAAAGGTAAAAGTTTTACCATGCAGGTAAACGAAAAGGGTGAAGTGATTTCCGTAAGTGGTTTCGATAAGATAGGGGAGGCTGTGGTGAATGAGATGGGCTTACCCGAAGAGATGAAGCCAATGATGCGGGAAAATTTTCAAAAGCAGTTCAATGATGATGCTGTAAAGCAGCTGTTTTCGCAATCATTTAATGCACTACCAAATAAATATATAAGTGTTGGGGATTCCTGGAAGACAAATACAAGTCTTACTGCACTCAAACAAGATATCTCAACTATTTATACAGTTAGGAGTATAAAGGGCCAACGAGTTTTGCTTACGGGTGATTCTAAATTGAAATCACCTGAAGGAACAACTTCCGGAACCCAATTAAGTAAACTCATCATCGATGCCAGAACAGGGGTGATGCTTGATGGTTTTTTCGACCAGAAAACCACAGATGGACAGATGAATTCTACAACCCGGATTATTGGCAGGGAATATTAATCTAATGCACCATCAAGTGTATAACAAATCCGGCACCTCGGTTCATATGCATTCTTGGCGCCAAGCATAATTTGTTCTTCATTAGGAATAATACGATATGAATAATTGGCAATGTTTCCGCACTTCACACAAATTGCATGAAGCTTGGTTACATAATCGGCCTTTGCCATGAGGAAGGGCATTTGTCCAAAAGGCTTGCCCATGAAATCCATATCAAGTCCTGCAACTATTACACGAACACCGCGTTTAGCAAGCTCATCGCAAACCAATGTGATCTGGTCGTCAAAAAACTGTGCTTCATCAAGTCCAACCACATCAACATCCTGTGCCATTAGCAAAATAGTTTGTGAATTGTCGATAGGGGTGGACTGAATATAGTTTTCATCATGGGAAACAATTTTTATTTCATCATAGCGAACATCGATTGCAGGTTTAAAAATCTCCACTTTAAGATTGGCGATCTTGACTCTTTTTAATCTCCTGATCAGCTCTTCTGTTTTACCTGAAAACATGGATCCGCAAATGACTTCAATCCACCCCCGGCGTTCACCTTTTAAAATTGGTTCTATAAACATTTGAGAAAATTATGGCTTGTTTGAACTATTTAGAAAGTCTTAGTAATTTTAGGCATATCTTTTCGTTATCAGAATATCCTATTCGTTAAACAGCGAAAGTACCAATTACCATGGAAAAAATCCAGGCACTCATTGACAAGTTGTATCAACAAAAACAACAAAACACCAATCCTGCACAACTGCTATTTACCGTTCAACTACTTCAAAGTGAGCTTTTAAAACTTCAGCAAAAAAATGGAACATTGGGTACTGCAAAAGTTGCAGTAACACTTCCTGTAAATATGAATTTTTTGGAGGATCTAAAAGCAGCCGATATCGAAAAGGCAGACGAAATACCTGTGCCGGAACCGGTACTTTCAAAACCAGCAATTGAAGCACCCATACAATTTTCATCCTATCAACATAAGGAATACAATTTGCCAACCAAGACCGGTAGTTGCCGAAGAGATATCTGAACCGGTTTCCCGCTATGCTCCACAACCACAGCAAGTACTAAATCCTGCATTTTCTTCAACGGTAGAAACACCGACCCTGGCGCAATACCAACCAAAAAAGGAAGTGCACGAAGTTATTGCTTCAAAAAAAGAATCGCTGAATGACCGTCTCAAACAGGATAAAACAGAAGTAGCCCATGTACTGAAAGAATCTCCAATAAAGGACTTACGTAAAGGAATTGGTATTAATGATCGGTTTACGTTTGTGAGGGAATTATTTCGCGGGGATGAAGCTTTTTATGAAAGAAGCATAAAAACTATCAATAGCTTCCACATTTTTTCTGAAGCAGAATACTGGATCAACCGGGAATTAAAATATAAGATTGGTTGGGACGAGGAAAAAGAAACAGTCAAACATTTTTATCAATTGGTAAGAAGGCGATTTGCGTAAATAAACCGGATAATTTTTTGAGTTGCCCCGGTGTTTACTTCAACATAATTTTTAGCAGCATTACCTGCTTTTGATAGTTCTGCCGGATCATTTAAAAGATGGTCCATTTTTATTTTCAGTTCTTTCGAATTGGTAACACTGAATGCGGCACCATTTTCAATAAGATCTCTTGCCTCTTTAAACTTTTTATATTTCGGTCCAAAAACAACGGGTTTCCCGTATACCACTGCTTCTAATGTATTATGAATTCCACTTTTAAATCCTCCCCCTACATAGGTTATAGTAGCATAATGGTACAGTTTAGAAAGTAACCCCATGCTGTCAATAATCAGAGTTTTTGCATTTACTAATTTCTGCAACAGGTCTTTGTCCTGTTGTGTGTTGATAGCATTCCAAACTGACACTTTTTGAACTTCGTTATGCTCATACAGGTTTTTCAATTCTGAGTACCGAACACAATCAGGAAATATGGTTTGAAGTTGCATTACATGCTCTTTCGTGATTTCGTGGGGTGCAATAACAATTTTTACAGAATGGTTCTTAACATAATCCGCCAGGATCTCTTCATCCTGTTCCCAGCTGCTCCCGGCTACAATTGTGAAATTTTCCCCGGTAAATGCTTTTAGTAATGGAATTTCGGAAAATTGGTGGGCAATTTTTTTTACACGGTCAAATCTTGTATCCCCACCTAAGTTACAATGACCAATATTGTTCGCTTTTAGGAGCACAAGCGAATTTTCATCCTGCACAAAGATCTGCCTGAAAAGAAGAAGTATTTGCCTGTAAAATTTTCCATACCATTTAAAGAACAACTGGTCCTTTCTAAAAATGGCGGAAATCATTAATAATGGAATGTGATGAAATGCTGCTACAGACAAATGGTGATACCAATATTCATATTTTACAAAAACAATTAATTCCGGTTTGATCAGTTCAACAAAACGCCTTGCGTTCTTCCTTGTATCAGCAGGCAGGTAAGTAATTATATCTGCGTTTTGATATTTCCTGGCAGCAATAAATCCAGAAGGGGAAAAAAAACTGACCAGTAATTTATAAGAAGGATACAATTTTTTTATCTCTTCAATTACAGGCTTTCCCTGTTCAAATTCTCCTGCAGAAGCGCAATGAAACCAGATGATCTTATCCTTAGGGTCGATTTTTTTCTCCAACTCTTCAAATAAGTTTTTTCTTCCGTCGATCCATTGCTTTGCTTTTCCATTCCAGGCAGAAACAATGTATATACCTAAAACATAAACACGAATAAAAAGATTGTAGATAAAAAGCACGATTGTAAAAGCTTAGTGGCGGCAAAAGTAAAGGCAATCTATCTTCCTGCTGCTATTTCACCTATTTTTGCGGCTCCCAAAACGTAAAATCTTAAATGTAAATCCTATATCAAAATGCGTCCTATCCAAATGGTCGATTTGAAACAACAGTATCAAAACATTAAACCGGAAATTGAAGCCGCAATTTCCCAGGTGATCGAAAGTGCCGCATTTATTAATGGTCCTCAGGTGCAGAGTTTTGCAAATGCCCTCGCGAAATATAACCAGGTTAAGCATGTTATTCCCTGTGCCAATGGTACCGACGCCTTGCAAATTGCCTTAATGGCTTTGGATCTTCAACCCGGTGATGAAGTTATTACACCTTCTTTTACATTTATTGCTACAACAGAGGTGGTGGCTTTATTAAAACTTACTCCTGTTTTTGTGGATGTTAATCCTAAGACTTTTTGTATAGATGCTTCTGCTATTGAAAAAGCAATCACTCCAAAAACAAAGGCAATTATTCCGGTGCATTTATATGGCCAGGCTTCTAATATGGAGGAGATCATGCAATTAGCAAGTGCACACAATCTTCCTGTTATTGAGGACAATGCCCAGGCTATTGGTGGCGAGTTCTATTTCTCAGATGGTTCTACAAGAAAAACAGGGTCTGTTGGAACAATGAGTACAACCTCGTTTTTCCCGTCAAAAAATTTAGGGGGCTATGGAGATGGCGGAGCAATTATGACGAATGATGATGAGCTGGCAACCATTCTTAAAATGGTGGCCAATCATGGACAAAGCAAGCGCTATTACCATGACCTGGTTGGTTGCAATAGCCGCCTGGACAGTTTACAGGCAGCCGTACTGGACGTAAAACTTAAATACCTGGATAAATATGTGGAAGCAAGGCGAAGCCTTGCAGACAGGTATGATGCGGCTTTACAGGCTCATCCAAAGATTATAACACCTTTTAGAGTGCCCTATTGTAAGCATGTTTTCCATCAATACACTTTAATTTTGGAAGGGGTTGATAGAAACAAATTGCATGCTTATCTTGCAGACCTGAATATTCCGTCAATGATCTATTACCCTGTGCCGGCGCATCGCCAGAAAATGTTTGCACAGTTTAATTCTTCATCAACGGAACTCCCCATAACCGACTGGCTTACTGAACGTGTAATATCCCTCCCTATGCATACCGAGATGGATGAAGAACAAATCAATTTTATTACATCCTCTGTTTTAAATTTTGTAAACTAATAAAGCGTACAGTATGAAAATCACAGTTGTAGGAACCGGCTATGTAGGATTAGTAACCGGCACCTGCTTGGCCGAAACCGGAAACCATGTTTGTTGTGTTGACATTGATGAAAGAAAGGTCAACAAATTAAAAAATGGCCAGATTACCATTTATGAACCTGGCCTTGAAAAATTATTTGAACGTAATCTCAAAGAAGAGCGTTTATCTTTTACCACCTCACTTGAGGAAGGTCTGCAGGAAGCCGAAATTGTTTTTTTGGCATTGCCTACTCCGCCTGGAGAGGATGGTTCAGCCGACCTGAAATATGTATTAGGTGTAGCGCATGAAATGGGAAAACTACTCACTGATTACAAAATCATAATTGACAAAAGCACAGTACCCGTTGGCACCGCAGAAAAAGTAAGAGACGGCATTGCTAAAAATTACAAGGGTGAATTTGATGTCGTTTCTAATCCAGAATTTTTAAGAGAAGGCGTTGCAGTTGAAGATTTCCTCAAACCTGATCGTATCGTAATTGGTACTACTTCCGAAAGGGCTAAAACACTTTTAACCGAATTGTATGCTCCATACGTCAGGCAGGGTAATCCAATCGTCTTCATGGATGAACGTTCTGCTGAATTGACCAAATATGCAGCTAATGCATTTTTGGCCACTAAAATTTCGTTCATGAACGAGATTGCACAAATGTGTGAGCGCCTTGGCGCAGATGTAGATATGGTGAGAAGAGGAATTGGAAGCGATGACCGTATTGGAAAACGTTTTCTTTTTCCTGGCATTGGGTACGGGGGAAGTTGCTTTCCAAAAGATGTAAAAGCACTGATGCACTCCGCAAAGGAAGTAAACTACGAGTTTAAAATATTAGATGCAGTTACTGAAGTCAACGAGAGGCAAAAATCTCATTTGGTGACTAAAATAAAAAGGTATTTTGGCGATCTGTCAGGAAAACATTTTGCAATTTGGGGACTTGCATTCAAACCAAACACGGATGATATCCGGGAAGCTCCGGCCCTCGAAATTATTGATGCTTTGTTAAACGAAGGTGCCAGCGTTGCGGCCTTTGACCCTGAAGCAATGAATAATGTAAAGATTATTTTTGGTGATAAAATTTCATTCTGCGAAACACCATATGATTGTTTACCAAACGCCGACGCATTAATTATTGCCACAGAGTGGAATGAGTTCCGCACTCCTGATTTCGACAAAATGCTTTCAACGCTGAAAGAGCCTGTAATTTTCGATGGCCGCAATGTATTTGATGTGGCTACAATTGAGAAAAAAGGGTTTCATTACGAGAGCATTGGTCGTCCATTAGTTAATCAACCCAAATTTGCGTAGGATGAAAAGAGTTTTGATAACAGGTGGAGCTGGCTTTTTGGGTTCTCATTTGTGTGACAGGTTTATCCGTGAAGGTTATCATGTCATTGCAATGGATAACCTCATTACAGGGGACCTTAAAAATATAGAGCACCTCTTTAAATTAAAGGAATTTGAGTTTTACCATCACGATGTAACCAAATTCATACATATCCCCGGCAAACTCGATTATATCATGCATTTTGCTTCTCCTGCCAGCCCGATCGATTATTTAAAGATCCCTATTCAAACCCTGAAGGTAGGGGCCATGGGAACACATAACTGTTTGGGTCTTGCAAAAGTGAAAGGAGCAAGAATACTGGTAGCCTCAACTTCGGAAGTGTATGGTGATCCTTTGGTACACCCGCAAACGGAGGAATATTGGGGTAATGTAAATCCGGTAGGTCCAAGAGGAGTATATGATGAGGCCAAACGTTACCTTGAATCAATCACTATGGCTTATCATACTTTTCATGGGGTGGAAACAAGGATCGTACGCATCTTTAATACGTATGGTCCGCGTATGAGGCTCAACGATGGAAGGGCACTACCTGCATTTATTGGGCAGGCATTAAGAGGAGAAGACATGACAGTTTTTGGTGATGGTTCACAAACCCGCTCGTTTTGTTACGTCGATGATTTGATTGAGGGTATATACAGGTTACTCCTGAGCGATTACCATCTTCCGGTGAACATTGGTAATCCGGATGAAATCTCATTAAAGGATTTCGCTGAGGAGGTACTCAAACTTACAGGCAACAAGGTAAAAATCACCTATAAACCATTGCCTGCTGATGACCCCAAGCAGCGAAAACCTAATATTTCAAAAGCGAAAGCTCTCCTGGATTGGGAACCAAAAATTCACAGGAGCGAAGGACTTAAAAAAACCTATGAGTATTTTAAGACACTTCCTTCAGAAGAATGGTCAAAACAACCCAAAGAGTTTGTTAGCAGTAAATAAAAAGTTTTAAAAGTTAAACGGAATCCCATCACAATTGATGGGATTTTTTGATTGCCCATCGTCCGCGGCTGTGATTTGCCCGATGGCCATCTGCTGACACACTTGTGCGTATAAAAGCTAATCCAACGGGCACCCAATTCTGTTAACTTTAATCTCAATTTTATTTATGCAGTACGAGGAATTTAGACAGGCAGGCCATTACCTGGTTGATTACATTGCTGATTATCTAAAAAACATTGGCAATAGAAAATTGTTTCCCGGTATCAATCCAACCGATTTATATCAACTTTTTGATGAATCAATTCCTGATCAACCGAGATCCTTGTCTGAAATCCAAAAAATGCTCGAAGAAAAACTGGTACCTTATTGCACCCATGTCAATCATCCGGGATATATGGGATTGATTACTCCGTCTCCGAATCCCGCTGGTATACTTGCAGATTTCCTTGCATCGGCACTAAATCAAAATGTAGGCGCATGGTCCATTGGTCCATCAGCAGTGGTAATGGAAAGAAAAGTAATCCGTTGGTTAAACGATTTAATTGGCTATGACGAAAAAGCGGGAGGCAATTTAACCAGTGGCGGAATGATGGCCAATTTCATTGGAATTAAGATGGGAAGAGACTGGACGTCAAAAAATGCGGCTCAATATGAAGGTGTACACGGGAAATGGGCAGTGTATGTTTCTGAAGAAAGACATGTATCGATTGATAAAGCCGTTGATGCAGTTGGTATTGGAAGAAATTTTTTGAGGACACTTCCAACCAATGAACAATTTCAATTGCGGATTGATGCATTGGAAGAGGCGATTAAACTAGATAAACAACAGGGTATAAATCCAATATGCATCATAGGCCTTGCAGGAACAACTAACCTCGGTGCATCCGATGATTTAGAAGCGTTGAGCGTAATTGCAAAAAGGGAAAATTGCTGGCTGCATGTAGATGCTGCTTATGGTGGTGGAATGTTGGTTTCCAATAAATATCCCGGACAATTAAACGGAATTCATTTGTCAGACTCAGTTACAATCGATCCACACAAATGGTTTTATGCTCCGTTGGATGCCGGTGCTATCCTGGTAAAAGATCACGATCAACTAACCACATCATTTGGCATTAAGCCTCCTTATTTAGCCGATCAAACCGAGCAAAAGAATGAGCGCTATTTATTTTATGTTCATGGCTTTGAACAATCCAAGCGTTTTCGAAGTTTAAAAGTCTGGATGAGTTTTCAACATTACGGTAAAACTCAAATTGGGGAATGGGTAGATCAGAACATTGAACAGGCAAAATACCTGCATCAATTGGTAACAGCCGAAAATATTTTTGAATCGGCAACAGAGCCTCTGATGTCAGCAATTTGTATCCGTTATATAGCTGGTGACCTTACTAAGCAAGAATTGAGTAAGCTGCATTACGATGTTGCGAGCCGCATAGAAAATGACGGACAATTTTGGTTTGCTACTACCGAAATGAAAGGGAGAACCTGGTTTCGTATCAACCCCGTAAATATCCATACTACCAAACGGCACATGGAAGAGCTGTATGAAGTGTTGAAACGGGTGTGCCGGGATTTGGAAAAGGACATAAAAAAAGAAAAACCTCAGCTTAGCCAATAGCAATCGTTCTTTTTACGGTTCTGTCTTTGTAAAACCAATGGGCAATGTAAGAAAGCGGTATGCCGATGGCAACGATTAAAATTCCTACCTGGATTAACGTTTTTGGAACCATTTGCGGGTATTTACCAATATGGCTGTTAGGTACGACAAGGATATTCATAATAAACCAAACAAAACAACCGTACAGAATCCCTGTTAGCAACCGGTTATTTGATAAAAAATTCAATCGCGGATAAATCAGAAAGAAAAAGATGGTAAAACTATAAGCCACAAAAAAATGGAAGAGTATTCCCAGAAACACCATAGATTTTTCTGAATAAGCTCTTTGGTTACCAAAGGCTGCACTGGCAATGTAGTTGAAGATAACTTTCGGACTTTTATCGCTGTTAAACATGAAATTGATAATGGCGGCAGTAATATCCAGATAGCCAACGAGGAGGCCCGCCCATAAAATTGTGAATAACAGGTTTCTGGATTTTGGTTGCATTAGATAGCAGTTATAGCATAAATATACGACACTGAATTTCTGAATTATCCCTATAAAAGGTCAAACATTGACGGGAGATTTGTGCTGATAAAATTGTAATTCTTAATAATGATTCTTATGGCCAAAAAAGTTTTAGTAATTCTCCCTGTATTGGCACTGGGCTTTTTTTATTTGAATCATCATTACCAAACCTATAACCATGTAGGCGAAAGGCGGTTGTTACTTCTTGCCCTTACGTTCATTTTACTTTATGGATGGATTTTTTTGGAAGTTATTATCAGAAAGCAGAATAATGTGTTTCAGGTAATTATACAAAGCAGTTTTTACGTTTACATTTTCGTAGTGCTAACGCTTACTGGTTATTTTATCCTGTTCAGGGAAGTATCCTCCCAGGACTGGTGGCATAAAATGATTGTACGGATTGAAAGGAAAGACCACGTGAATCTGGAGCTTTTTAAAATGTTCAGGATATACAAAATTTTTAGTAAACAAATAGTTGGAAATTTTCTTATGCTATTGCCATTGGGAATTTTTTTGCCTTTGCTTTATAAAAGAATTTCGAAGTTTATACCTGTTTTTATGGTGAGCCTGTTGGTATCGGCAGCAATTGAACTGCTACAATTGGTTACAAGTTTTCGTAGCGCGGATGTCGATGACATTTTCCTAAACAGTTTGGGTGCCTGCGCGGGTTTTGTTATCTACAAAATTTTTACTTTGAGCATGACCTCATCTGCTCAAACTTCTGTATCACTGGCAAATAATTAATGGCATAATCTTTTAGTTCCTAATGAGCATATGGAGCAATTTTCAAACAAGCCCATCATACTATATGCAGAGGATGATTTCGACGATTTCGAATCGATCAAAGAGGCATTAAATCAATTAACTGGCCACCAGGTATTGGTTCATGCAAAAAATGGTACGGAAGCCCTTTCTTTTATGGAACAAGCTACCGTCCTTCCTTCGTTAGTCGTTCTTGATCTTAACATGCCTGTTATGAATGGCAAAGAAGTACTGCTATGGCTAAAGGAACGAGATGAATACAAGCACATTCCTGTGATGATTTTTACTACATCATCACGAGAGGATGATATAAAACTCTGCCAGAAACACAATTGTATATTTTTCAGAAAGCCAACTTTATATCGGGATCTTTTACACGTGGCCAGGATAATGCTTCAATTGTGCGAAAAATCTGCCGTTTAGTTTTTTACTTTAATGTATCCCCATCCCTCTCTTTGTTTGGAGATGATCTCATAAATCCCATCCGGGACAGCACCTACTCCTGCAATTAACTGGCTTTGATCTATGCCCTGGTTCTTCATGGCTGCCTGGCAAACTTTGAAGGAAATATTTTTGTTTTGCGCCAGTCTGGCCACGTCATCAGCAACAAAAGACCTTCCTTTTGTAACTAAGCTTAAACCCTGCCCATACATAACCACTTCCATTTGGGCAGTAGGTTCGGCTTTGGAAACCTCGTTGAGCCAGCGGATCACGGCTTTGTGATCAATACTATCCTTGCTGGTAAAGTCGAAAACAACCCTGTAGTCTTTCTGGGCAAATGCAATAAATGAAGTGAGTAAAATAGACGCCAGGAAAAACAAATTCTTTTTCATAACAGGAGTTTTAGTAAATAAAAGTTACGATTTCCTGCCGACATCAAATTTGTCCCATCTTTGCTTTGACATTATTATGGAATTTTTTGTAAAAGAAGATTCAATTGTAAGAAAGATCTGGGGTAAAAGCGATACAGTGCTTTTTATTTTCGCCGGTTCCGCCGCAGAATTTGCCTTGAACAAGGCCGTAGATTGGCTGTATTTTACTGGCAAGCTGCCGGCAGATCCTATTGGGAGGCTGTTCTCAACAGTTAACTATGCAAAACAAATCATTTTCGCAAAGAATGAGGATGCTCTACAAACCATTGATCACATCAATTTCATTCATAAAGCAATTGAAGGCAAAAGGGGGTACGCAATTCCCGACTGGGCTTACCGCGATGTGTTGTATATGCTTATTCATTACTCTATTGCAGCATTTGAATTATTGGAAAGAAAACTAACGGACGCTGAAAAGGAAGAGGTGCATAATGTTTTCTATCGAACCGGTGCCCGAATGCAATTAAAAGACCTGCCGGTCAATTATAAAGCATGGCTTATCTCAAGGGATCAACATTTAGATAATGATTTGCAAAACACTAAGCATACCGTTGACCTCTTTAAACAATATAAAAAAAATCTAGGCGCAGTTAGATATAGAATCCTGGTAGAATCCCAGTTGTTGGTGGTTCCTGACAAGGTCAAAAAATTGTTAGACTTCAGAAGGTTTTCATTGTTAACACCTGCAGTTCCTGTTTATAAACTAACCCGTTTGCTAAACCTGGATACATTTATAAGAGACATTGTTCTTCCTTCTGCATATAAAAAAGAGATTAAAGAGCTAGACGTAGTAACTTAAACATTTTTGAATTGCTTATGGCAATCTGGCACAGAGCTTATACGCTCAAAGAAGCACAACAAAGTTTTATGGGAACAATGGTAGACCACATTGGCATTTCCATTACTGAACTGGGTGAAGACTTTTTAAAAGGTACCATGCCCGTAGACCACAGGACCGTTCAACCAATGGGCATTCTTCATGGCGGTGCCTCCTTAGCTCTCGCAGAAACTCTTGGAAGCCTGGCTGCGGGTTTAGTTGTGGATGGCGAAATGAAATTTTGTGTTGGATTAGATATTAATGCGAATCACATTCGCGCCGTCAAAAACGGCATGGTGACCGGGGTTGCAAAACCATTGCATCTTGGATCATCAACGCAAGTTTGGAGTATTGAAATCACTGACACAGAAAACCGCCTGGTTTGTATTAGTCGCCTGACAATGGCAGTACTTGACAGAAAATAGAATTATTCCTGTACAGCCTCGAGACGTGGCAATGTGAATGAAAAAATGCTGCCTTTTCCAGGTTCGCTTTCAATATGCATTTGCCCACCGTTCTTGTGGAGGAATTCCTTACATAACATTAATCCCAAACCAGTTCCTGACTCACTCGAGGTGCCTTTCGTTGTATAAAAATTACTTTCACTTATTTTTTGAATGGCATCTTTGGTCATACCTACACCGGTGTCCTGAACATAAATCTCGACAAATGAGGAAATTTGATTCACTCCTATTTCGATATAACCTTGCGGGGGAGTGAACTTAATAGCATTGGATAAAAGATTACGAAGAATCAGGTTTACCATTTCCTTGTCTGCATATACATAAACCTGGGTATTGTTTTGATTTTCGATATAGATCTGTTTTGCTTCTGCCTGCAGTCGCAACAATTGTAAAACTTCGGTGATCATTTTAGAAAGATCCAGTTCTTTTGGCCTTGCAGCACTCGAGCGCATTTGGGTTTTAGACCATTGCAATAAATTTTCCATTAGTCCAATGGTATAGTTCAAATCCATCAGCACTTCCGGCACGATCCTTTTTATATCAGGGGCAGGTGTATCATTATGATGCATGTTTTTGAATAAGTTTCTTAAAGCATACATCGGTGCCCGAAGGTCGTGTGAAATCACCGAGAATAATTTTGTTTTGAGACTATCAAGTTCTGCTAATTCGTTGGTTTTTGTTTCCAGCAGTGTTACTTTTTCCGCGATGATCGCTTTTTGCTTATTGATCTCTGAATTTCTTCGTTGTAAAGTTTTTTGCTTTAAAATGAGCCTGAACTGGTAGCTGGCATTTTCTCGTTTTATCAGGTATAATCCGTAAATAATAAAGGCCAAAGAGATCAAATGGTTAGCAAAATAAAGCAACTTGAACTCCTCTTTTACATCATATCGAAAAAAGCTAAGCATGACAGCCAATACAAAGTAATTAATCATGGAAAGGCCAACTGCAAATAACATGTAGCCCATATCCTGTAAAAAAAATACCGCCAACACTCCATATAAAAGGAAGTTCAATTCAATACCTGCATTCATTCCCTGCAAATAAACAAAGGAGGTAAAAAAAGGGTAAAGAATAAAATAGCACAATATTGCAGACTGATGTTTCTTTCGATAATTAAAAATCAGCGCCCAGATACTGATAGTGGCTGGCAAACAGACCAACATCCATGCACTAAAGGGAATATTGTCCTGGTGAAGCCAGCCGATAATTGGAATAAGTAATCCTGTAAGAAGTTGAAAAAAATTAAGTTGGTTGAATACAGCGAGCTTACGTTTTTCGTAATAGGTCATTTGTTCAACTGCTCCAATGTCTCCGATTCTTTGCAAAAAATCTGTGTAAATTCTTTTACTGAGCTGTAAAAGCTCAATAATTTCAATTGAACGGACTTTTTGATGGAAAGAGGATATTTTCTCTAACAGGATGTCCATAAGGTGGATTGGGTTGTAAAGGCTGTGGCAAAATAGAAATTTTACCTCGTAAAGTCAAACCACCAAACCTGAAATTTTGCTTATTAAAACAATTTGTAAGGTAGCAGTTGGGTTTAATAAGTGAAAACACATAATTGTAAACAAAAGTTGATGTTAGCTGTTTTCATTTTACTTCTCCATAGTTCGGGCAAATGTTCGATAATTCAGAGGAATCGGGGTAAAATAAAAAATCCCGCTAAAGCGGGACTTTCTTAAGCCTCAGCAGCATATAATTCTGTGGGAAGGCAAACACATATTAAATTTCTATCGCCATAAGTATCATTTACTCTTGAAACGGATGGCCAGAACTTATTTTGCTTTACATAATCGAGGGGAAATGCAGCCATCTCTCTACTGTATGGTTTATTCCATTCATCGCTGCAAACCGCAAACTGGGTATGTGGTGCATTCTTCAATGGGTTATCTTTCCTGTCAATTTGATTTTCTTCAATCAATGCAATTTCGCGGCGAATGCTCAACAGGGCATCACAAAATTTATCCAATTCTGCTTTGTCTTCGCTTTCTGTTGGTTCAATCATTATTGTACCTACGACCGGGAAGGACATGGTTGGTGCATGGAAACCGTAATCCATTAAACGTTTGGCCAGATCTACTGCTTCAACCTCTGCCAATTTTTTGAATGGACGAAGATCAACAATGAATTCATGTGCACAGGCGCCATGGTGATTTGTATATAAAATTTCGAATTGGTCTTTTAATCTTGCCAGCATATAATTGGCGTTTAAGATGGCATATTCAGTTGCCCTGCGAACGCCATCTTTGCCTAGCATTCTTATGTAAGCGTACGAGATCAAAAGAATAGATGCCGAACCATATTGCGCAGCACTTACAGCATTTGTGCCTTTAGTTTTATTTAAAGTTCCAACCTCTTTTAATTCAACATGGCCGGGCAAAAAAGCAGCTAGGTGTTCCTTTACGCAGATTGGTCCCATTCCCGGTCCACCGCCACCATGGGGTATTGCGAAAGTTTTATGCAAATTCAGGTGACATACATCTGCACCAATTAAACCTGGAGCAGTGAGGCCTACCTGTGCATTCATGTTAGCACCATCCATGTATACCTGGCCACCATGTTGATGAACAATCTGTGTGATTTCTTTAATCGTCTCTTCGTAAACGCCATACGTTGATGGATAGGTGATCATAATACCTGCCAGATTATCAGAATTTTGAGCAGCCTTCAATTTCAGGTCGTCTACATCGATATAGCCATTTTCCAGGGCTTTTACTACTACCACATGCATTCCAGCCATCACTGCCGAAGCAGGATTGGTGCCGTGAGCGGAAATCGGGATCAACATCACATCGCGATGATGGTTTCCCTGGCTTTCGTGGAAGGCTTTAATGGCAAGCAAACCCGCATATTCTCCCTGTGCTCCGCTGTTGGGTTGCAGGCTGCAGGCATCAAATGCAGTGATCTCGCATAAATACCTGCTCAACTCGCGAACGATAAACAGGTAACCTTCTGTTTGATCTGTCGGTGCAAATGGATGAGTTTTGCTCCAATGTATCCAGCTCAATGGGATCATTTCCGAGGCGGCATTCAATTTCATGGTGCAACTTCCCAACGGTATCATACCATGAACCAGCGAAAAATCTTTGCTTTCTAATGAACGGACATACCGCATCATTAACGTCTCGCTGTGATGCGAATTGAAAACAGGATGTGTTAGAAATTCAGATGTTCTCGTTAATGCAGTCGGAATAATGTCCAGCGTCTCTTCGTGTTCAATAGAATAATCAACAGGATCCACATCATTTACAAATGAATTGATCACATCAAACAGGTCTGACGGAGTTGTGGTTTCATCCAGGGAAATTCCGATGTGGCGGGAATCATAGTAACGAAAATTGAGTTGTTGCCGTTCAGCTTTTTCACGATACTTTTTTACATCATCTACTTTTACAACAACGGTATCAAAGAAATATTCATGTTTAAGCTCATAACCTCTTTCTTCCAATGCATTTGCGAGAGTTTGGGTTAGCAATGCAACTCTTTTCGCAATATTTCTTAATCCATTGGGCCCATGATATACCGCATACATCGCAGCCATATTAGCCAATAAGGCTTGAGCGGTACAAATGTTTGAGGTTGCTTTTTCTCTTTTAATGTGCTGTTCCCTGGTTTGCAAAGCCATACGTAATGCACGATTGCCTTGTGCATCCACACTTACACCAATAATACGCCCGGGTATGCTTCGTTTAAACTCGTCTTTAGCAGCAAAAAAAGCGGCATGAGGACCGCCAAAACCAAGAGGAACACCAAAACGCTGTGAAGAACCACACGCCACATCAGCGCCTAGTTCTCCGGGAGGTGTTAATAATGTCAATGCAAGAAGATCGGTTGCCATGGCAACGTAAGCACCTGCATTATGAATACGGTGGATAAAATTTCGATAATCTTCCACAGAACCTTTATCGTTGGGATACTGAATCAATGCTCCAAAATAAGTTTGATCGATTTGTGAAGTCTTATAATCACCAAACACCACTTCAATTGCGAGAGGTAATGCCCTTGTTAAAACAACATCTTTTGTTTGCGGGAAGATCTCTGTATCAACAAAAAATCTCGGGCGACCGGGGTTATTATGATCTCTATTTAATAAGCCAAAGAACATGGTCATGGCCTCCGCAGCAGCAGTTGCTTCATCCAGTAAAGAGGCATTGGCAATGGGCAGGCCGGTTAATTCACTAACTACTGTTTGATAGTTCAACAGGCTTTCGAGGCGACCTTGAGAGATCTCTGCCTGGTAGGGAGTGTACTGTGTGTACCAGGCTGGATTTTCAAAAATATTGCGAAGGATTACACCTGGTGTGATCGTGTCATAATATCCCTGGCCAATATAGCTTTTGAAAACTTTGTTCTTTAAAGAAACGTCTTTAATGTGAGAAATGTACTCTGCCTCACTCATTGCCGGTGGCAGGTTCAGCTCATCTTTCATGCGAATGCCGGAAGGCACGGTCCTGTCAACTAATTCGTCAAGGCTATTAACTCCAATTGTTTTCAGCATCTCTTCTGTTTGTTTTTCATTGGGACCATTATGGCGTTGCTGAAATTCTCTGGATTGTGCTTCAAATAAACTCATGTATTATATATTCCTTTTTTATGCCGAAGTTTCGGCACGCAAAGGTAGTGTAGGAAATGATTATTTTTTTTATGCATTCAACCGGTTTTGGATCGAAAAAGATCATTAACATTTTTTGTAGAATCTTCTGTTTGTCATTGATCTACGGTTTTTTCTGACGTAGTTCTAAAAAAGGGCTTCATTAAAATCTGCAACTGCATCTTGCGGTTAAAAATCCGCCTATTGATCGCAGTCAATCTTTTTCTCATTTGCTTAAATTAAACTTTACTTGCGGTTAACGTTTGTTTTCGGTTCTTTGCAAAATGCCTGAAGAGGTTTTACATAACTGGCAAAAAAAGACTAAGGACAAGCAAAAACATTTTAAAAACTTTTTAGCAAAGGCGGACAAAAATAGTGTGCTGAAAGAACTCCCGCATTTGCATGAAGAGGCTTTTGAAAAAGTGAATTGCCTTCAGTGCGCGGCCTGTTGTAAAAACTTTTCACCAAGGTTTAAAACACCTGATGTGAAACGTATCAGCAAACACCTGGGCATGAAGGAAAGTATTTTTATTGAAACCTATCTACGGGTTGATGAAGAGGGTGATTTTGTAGTAAAATCTTCCCCGTGTCCTTTTTTAGGTGCTGATAATTTATGTTCGGTGTATGAAGTTCGGCCTTCGGATTGTTCAAGATTTCCTTACACTAATGAGGATGTGATCATAAAAAGACAAAAGCTTACACTACAAAATGCAAGCTTTTGCCCCATTACTTTTTATGTGCTCGAAAAATTATCTGCTACTTTGAAGTAAGCTCATCATAAGCGGCTGTTAATGGCCTTTCAATTCCCTGCTCGCCCCATTCAGTTACACCTGGAATTGAAGTGTTTTTAACGAATACCTCTTTGCTAACGCCTTTTTTTATTTCCTGTTCTGTGAATAACAGCAGTTTACCCAGATAATCCTGGAATTTCTTTACATTCTCGATTGTACCTGTTTCTTCGCCCGGGTTCAAAGAATGGCCAAAAATAATGATGGAATCATTATCAGCTTTCTTTACCACCTTGTCCAGGTCCTTGATCCATTGTGAAATATTGGCCCCTGTACTTCTATCAACAAACGGGTGACGTTTATTGAACATTAAATCACCTGTATGAAAAATATTTGCTTTTTCAAAATGATAAATAGCATCGCCATTGGTATGGCCTGCACCATAATAATTTGCCTTGATGGTTTCATCGCCGATTTTCAATTTCCAATCCTCCTTAAAAGTCATGTCGGGCAATAATTGCTTCTCCAGGCTATTATTTTTTTCTGCCACAGCTTTTTGATTGTTAAAAGAATTTTCGTGGGCAACTACATGTTCAACTATCCCTTTGAACGCGATATTACCGCCGGAATGATCTCCGTGATGGTGTGTGTTCAATAAATATCGAAATGGATTAGCAGTTCTTTTTTTGAGATCGTCAATTAAATGTTGTGCATTTTCGGGAAATTGAGCGTCAATTACTACAATTCCGTCCTTACCTAATAGAAACCCAATAGTGCCTCCACGTTCTGTGAAAATGCCTACATCACCCCGAAGCATCCTGATATTGTAATCAAATGTGTTGAACATATTTGCCAGGGCATTCTTTTGAAATAGTAATGCTGATCCGGAAAGAATGCCTGTATTGATTAGAAAAGTTCTACGGTGCATGATGAATTGTTTTTAAATTAAGAAGTTTAAAAAGTTTGGGGGTTGACCTGTTAACTAACGAGGTATTGGTTCCCTGGGTTGCCTGCGCTAATATTCGAATTTACGTAATCTTGGTGCCTTAATCCATGATATAATTACTACAACAACAGTCATTATACCACCGAAAATAATAGCTGGTTGCGCCCCTCCAAAGATTTTTGCCGTCATACCGCTTTCAAATTGACCTAATTCGTTTGATGAATTAATGAACATGGAATTAACAGAACTTACTCTTCCACGCATTTCATCGGGGGTAGTTAATTGTAAAATTGTCCCCCTTATAATTACACTAATTCCGTCTAACATTCCTGCAACTAATAGTGCAAAAAAGGACAACACATAAAGGTCGGAAAGTCCAAATGTGATGATGCACAGCCCGAAGCCGGCTACAACACACAACAGGATGAGTCCTTGTTTCTTTCGCAACGGATTTAAGGTTATTAAAATAATCATGATGACCGCGCCGATATCGATTGCAGCATTCAACCAGCCAAAGCCAATTGGGCCAACATTTAAAATTTGGTCTGCAACTTCAGGCAGTAAAGCAGTGGCGCCACCAAAAAGTACAGCAAAAAGGTCGAGGGAGATGGCTGCCAATAGCACTTTATGCCTGAACACGTAGGCGAGTCCTTCTCTTACACTTTCCCAGGTTTTTACGTTTGCCCGGGTATGCACAATTGGTTTCTTGTCAATTTTTGATAATGCATAAGCAGCTAATAATACGTAAACAATAATTACGTAAAATGTAAAATGAACACCGGCTAATGCTATTAAAAACCCTGCAGACGCATGTCCCATAATGGACGCTGCAAGCCATGTGGTGGAACTTAGATTAGCTGCATATTGTAAAATATTCTTCGGCACTAATTGTGCAATAATGGCATTACTGGCTGGTCCTGCAAAGGCACGGATGGCGCCGGTGCAAAAAATGACCAGGTAAAATAAAAAAGATAGGGTGGTTATGCTTAACTTGTTCTCAATATCTGGAAGCGTTACGAGAATTAAGGCAAGTACACAGACAGAATACAAAAGAATGCATCGTAAAAGCAGTGTTCTTTTATCCGAACGATCAATTACATGACCAGCATACAATGCCAATGAAAATACCGGGATAAATTCTGACAATCCAACAATCCCAATTGAAAACGAGCTTTTGGTCAAATGAAATAATTGATAAGCTACCACCGTCGCAACCATCCTCAGAGCCATAATGTAAAAAAAACGAACGAAAATATACAGTCTATATTCCCTATGATTTAACGGCGATAAACTTACCCTCTTGAATTCCATTTGCAAATTCCTATAAGTGCGCAAAGATAGGAGCAGATTAAAGTCGACAATATCCATAATGAACAATCACCATCCGGCTTTAATTAAAACAACATGAGGGCTCTTTTACTGATAACAAGCTTTTTGTTAATTAATGTTTGTTGCGGACAGGATTCCACGACGGCGGTGTATATAAATGAAGCCATCCAAAAAATTGAGAGAAGGCTTGCCAATGCAATTGTTGAAACGAAAGACACTACAATTTTTGATGACAGTTTACAAAAAGGGCCATTTTTGACGATTCATACAGAGTTCTATACAGATCCCCAAACAATGTTTCTTGATAAGATTGTTGAAAAAAGTTTGTATAAAAAAACCACAACTGAGCTGACCATTTATTTTTTAGGGAATCAGCCAATCCGCTTCACTAACCGGCAATGGCAGGGAAGTACACTAAGCGTGGATTTTGATATTTATTACATGAATGATAATTCTGTTTTTGTAACAAAACGGGGGAGCTTAGATGGGGTACCCGATTGTAATATGTTCTTAAAATGGTGTTACCAGTTGCGATCACAGTATTTTAATATTATTGAGGAATACAACCAAACCTTTGCCAAAGGGAAAAACAAATCAAGGAAGACTTAGATAATGTTGACCTTCGGGGTACTCTTTCTCCAGTGCATCTGTAATGACCTTCAGGTGTTTTTCATTGCTTAAAAAATCCGCATTCGAAACATCAACAAATAATGTTTTGATATTGTGTTGTCTTATGTAACGCGTGTAAGTTTCCTGTATACTGAACAAATATTCATTAGGGATTTTTTGTTCATAAGGACGATTGCGCTTTTTAATATTTTGCTGAAGTTTATTTACAGGTGCATGCAGGTAAATTAAAATATCAGGTTGAATCAATTGGTGGTACATGATGTCAAACAATCGCTGGTATAACCTGAATTCATCTTCCGACAAATTAATTTTTGCAAACAACAGGCACTTGGTAAACAAGTAATCAGAAATAGTAAGATTTTGGAACAGGTCTTTTTGTTGAATAAGATCCTTTAATTGTTTAAAGCGTTCTGCCATAAAAAATAGCTCCAACGGAAAGGCATACTGTTGCGGGTTTTCATAAAATCTTGGAAGGAAAGGGTTATCTGCAAATTGTTCCAGAACCAGCCGGGCATTGTAATGTTTAGAAAGCAAGTGAGCAAGTGTGGTCTTTCCCGCTCCAATATTTCCCTCGATAGTTATGAACGTATACTTCATCAACAGTAGTGGCTTGTCAACAGGTTGGCAAAATAAGGATTGTTGGTTCAAGTCATCAATTAAATTTATTCACTGGCAGCGGGTCAGGACATTCTGCTAAAAGTTGTGAAACCGTTTTTTTTAAAACGGGGTGAATTTTTTCCGGAGCAATTTCGTTCAAAGGAATAAGAACAAATCTCCTGTTCTGCATTTGAGGATGAGGAATCTTCAGGCCGGGATGATCAATTTTTTCGCAATTAAAAAATATAATATCAATGTCAATGGTTCTTGGTCCATATTTTAATTCTCTTTTTCTCCCAAGGTCTTCTTCAATTTTAAGAATGGCATTTAATAACTCTCCGGCATTAAATTGGGTTTCCACTTTCAAAACCTGGTTTAAAAAAGCGTTCTGCTCTTCATTGCCCCATGCTGCTGTTTCATACACCGAAGATTGTTGCAAAATCTTTCCACATCTCGTTTTTATTTCTTTTTTGGCGTTTTGTAAATACTTCATCCTGGGTCCGATATTACCTCCCGTCAGTATATAAACTTCATTCATAATAGTCTGGCGAATTTAGTTTACCTCCATCAATTGATTTTCTAATTTAAAAAGCTTCCGAATTTTTAACTGAAGTTCGAATTGCCAAAAAGCCGGTTGGTATAAAGGTTCTAAAATCGGCAGTAGAAATCTTTTACTTTTGAACGCTTAAAGGGTAAATATGAGAAGCTTTTTTAAAATATTTTTTGCCTCATTTCTGTCGTTGGTGATTTTTTCCCTGATTTGCCTCTTCCTTGCGGTAGCAATTGTATCTGCTTTGGCTTCAAAGGATAAACCTGAGGTGCCGTCCAAATCGGTGTTGGTGATTGATCTTTCTGAACATTTTAATGAACGGATGCAAAATAATCCGTTGGCAGTTGTCTCGGGCGCAAGCGATATTCCCGGTTTATTTGATGTTTTTCGACTCATCAATTATGCAAAAACGGATAATGATATTTCCGGGATTTATATCAAGGCCAACGAAAATGCCAATGGTTTTGCATCAAGCAATGAATTAAGAAATGCTTTACTGGATTTTAAATCTTCAAAAAAATTCATCATTGCTCACGGGGATGTAATGACCCAGGGTGCCTACTTTGTTGCCAACGCTGCTGATAAAATTTATGTCCATCCAAGTGGTCAGCTCGACTGGAAGGGATTTGCTATCAGTTTTGCTTTTGTCAAAGATTTGTTAGACAAGCTGGATATTCAGCCTCAAATTTTTTATGCAGGCAAGTTTAAGAGTGCCACAGAAATTTTCCGCACCAACCAGATGACACCAGAGAATAAATTGCAGACGATGGAGTGGCTGGGTGACATTTATACCTATTTTCTTACTAAAACATCAATAGCCAGGGGCATCGACACGGCAACTCTTCACCAGTTGGCAAACAATGCATCTATTCAAACACCACAGGATGCTGTGAATTATAAATTGGTAGATGCCGTAAAATACGATGATGAGGTAAAGACAGAACTTAAACAAAGACTGGGCATCGGCAAAACAGACAGGTTGAACTTTGTTGATATTGACACGTATAACGAAGCGGTTAATACCAGGAAGTATTCCAGGGATCGGGTCGCAGTTATTTATGCGGAAGGCGATATTGTAGATGGCCAGGGAACTAGTGAAAATATTGGTGGTGATCGTTTCAGAAATCTTGTTCGTAAAGCAAGAATGGACAATTCGGTAAAAGCAATTGTAATGAGAGTTAATTCCGGCGGCGGTAGCGCACTGGCAAGCGAAATCATATGGCGAGAATTACAAATGGCTAAACAGGACGGAAAACCTGTAGTGGTAAGTTTTGGGGATGTGGCTGCTTCTGGTGGTTATTATATTGCATGCGGGGCTGATAGCATTTTTTCGAGTCCGAATACGATAACCGGTTCAATTGGTGTATTTGGTGTGATCCCAAATATGGGTGGTTTTTTTAAGAATAAGCTGGGAATCACATTTGATGGAGTGAAAACAGCACCTTATGCCGATGGACCAAACATTTTTCGTGCAATGAATGATGTAGAAAAACAGATGGTTCAAAACGGTGTGGACAGAATTTATCTTCAGTTCAAACAAAGAGTTGCTTCCGGAAGAAAAAAAGACATCAATTACATAGACAGTATAGCGCAAGGACGTGTATGGAGTGGGCAGGATGCACTGACATTGGGGTTGGTTGACCGGGTGGGTAATTTGCAGGATGCTATTAGTTGTGCAGCACGAATGGCCAAACTGGAAACATACGCATTGAAAGAATACCCGGAATCCAAAAGCTGGTTAGCCAATTTGTTACAAAAACAAAAATCAGAGCCTGCTGCTATGATGCGTCAGCAATTAGGAGAGGAGCATTACAAAATTTATACAGAAATGTTGCGAATAAAGGAAATGAGTAACTCAACACAGGCCCGTCTTCCCTTTCAATTCTTAATCCATTAACGGTTACTTTTGCCTCGCAATTTTTAAGAATGGCACAAAACTATAACCAGCTAAGGGCAATGTGGGCTGTGACGAAGGCCAGTTTAAAAGCTACATTCCGAAGTCTGCAATCGATTTTCTTCAGTTTGTTTTTTCCAATTGTGCTGATATGGATCTTTGGTGCATTGGGGGGCAATGGTATTCCATCGGTAGATGTGGCTCTCGAAAAAAATACCGATACCACTAATGAATTTTATTCACAGCTAAAGCGTAACCCGGTATTGCATTTTGTTAACGAAAAAAACAAGGACATTAATGATGAATTAAGAAAGGGACGGATTACGCTCGTCATTGATATCAAAAAAAACAATGACACCATTACCCACTCTCCCTATATTGTCCATTTAAGAACATCTTCAGCGAGCCAAAAAGATTATCAAACTGCCCTGTCTGCAATCAAAAATTCTGTGAATGAGATGGACCGGCAGATCTTTAAAGATCAAAAAACAGTGGCTACCATTAAGGAATCTCCTAAGATGGAAGGCAGAAAGTACAGGATGATCGATTTCTTTTTACCAGGTATGATTGGTTTCTCATTAATTGGTTCTGCTGTATTTGGAATTGCTTTTACATTTTATTCCCTGCGCGAAAGTCTTGTTCTCAAAAGAATGTACTCTACACCAATCAAAAGAGAATACATTATCCTGGGTGAAAGCATTTCCAAAGTTATTTTCAACTTACTCACTGTAGTAGTATTAATTGGTTTCGGTTATTACATGTATCATTTCACCCTTGCCAACGGATTAACAACTTTTATTGACATGTTGCTAATCAGTTTTATTGCATTGCTGGTATTCATGGGGTTTGGATTTTTTATCAGCGGGGTTTCTAAAAACCAGAATGTGATCCCTATATATGCGAACCTTTTTATGTTTCCTCAATATTTTTTATCCGGAACATTTTTCCCAAAAACAGCATTACCGGAGTTTCTTCAACCTATTATTAAATTTCTTCCGCTAACGGCTGTAAACGACGCTATGAGAAATGTAGCATTTGAAGGTGCCTCAATTGCATCGACCTGGCAACAAATTCTAATCCTTATTGCCTGGGGAATTTTCATTTATGCGTTAACTGCAAAATTTTTTCGCTGGGAATAAAATTTTTATTGTGAAATATGTCAAACTTGCCTTGATAAGTATTGTCATTCTTTTTTTAGTGGTCACTGCAATTTCATTGCTTATCCCTTCACATATTCGTATTTCAAAAGCAATCAACATCCAGGGAGAAAAAGATTCCATTTTAGGATTGATCAATGACACAACTCAATGGAAAAAATGGCATCCGGCATTTATCCCTGGCGACTCCAGCCTTGTATTTCCTACTGTTCATATTGTTCAGAGAAATCAAAACGATTCTGAGGTTGTAATGCGACTTCAACAAATGGGCAAACCCGAGGTAATTAACGGATGGAGGATTTATGAGCACTTGCAGGTTGATTCGCTTACTCTTCAATGGTACATGGATTTTCATTTAAAATGGTACCCATGGAAAAAATTTGGAAGTTTATTTTATGAAAACACATATGGAGTAATGATGGAAGAGGGACTGGAAAATATTAAAACGTTATCGAACGAATAGATTAAAATTTAGATATTTCTGCACAAACCCTCATCTAAAACATAAATCTCCGCCAAAATCCAAGGTTACATATCTTTTCCCATTTCCTTTCCTCGGAAAAGATAACAACCCAACAAACCTGCCGATCCTACATTCTGATAAAAAAAGGTCCTGCAAAGCGGGACTTATTTATTTTCTTAGCACTCAGGAAAATAGATAAAATCGCTGCAACGCTTTGGCTATTCTACTTGTCAACCTGTTGCGTACTAATGACCATGGATCACTATGTATTGGTAAAAGATTGTTTAAAGGGAAAGATGGCTGCCCAAAAGCAGTTGTATGATCTCTTTGCGGGGCCCATGCTCAGCGTGTGTTACCGTTACTCAAAATCAATGGCAGACGCTGAAGACGTACTCCAGGAGGGTTTTGTTAAAGTGTTTTTTAATCTACATCAATTTAAATTCAAAGGTGAACTGGGTGCGTGGATCAGGAGAATTATGGTAACGACGGCCATTAATTACCTGAAACGTAATGCACGGTATCAAACTGATTTACTATTCCCGGATGAGCACCTGCATGTGGTAAATAATGCCGAGGTACATCCTGAAGTAAAAATGGAGGCCAAGGAATTGGCTGACCTGATCAGGCAATTGCCCCCGGGATATCAAACCATTTTTAATTTATATGCAGTGGAAGGTTTTAATCACGTGGAAATTGGAAAAATATTGGGGATACAGGAAAGTACTTCCCGCTCACAATATGCAAGAGCAAGGGCGTTACTGATCCAGTGGATAGAACAAAAAAACAATGCTGTAAAACTGAACGTTTATGCAAAATGAATTTGAAAAACAGGTACAGCAAAAAATGGAGGAACTAAAATTAGTTCCGTCCGACCCTGTTTGGCAAAAAGTGGAGATGCAAATCCGCAAGAAGAAAGATCGCAGGAGAGCGATTTTTTGGATTCCTATATTTATTTTACTGGCCGGGGGCTTATGGATTGGTATGGAGCAATACTCGAACGATGAAAACAGTCATAGTAAAATTGAGAACATTAAAAAGGACAATCCAGTTGTAGTAACCACGCCAACTCCTGAATTGGTTGAAAAAAACAGGCAAAAGCCAGCTGATAAAACTCCACCTCATTCTGAAACATTTATAGAGTCGCCAACGAATTTGAATTTGTCACCAGCTGGCAAAATCGTTTTTCAGCATCAAAAAAGTGAGAAAAGGATTCCATTCGTAGAAAAGAATAAAACTTCATCTTCAATTGAAGAAATTTTAATAGTTGAAAATAAAAATCAACCAAATAATCAACCGCCACAGAAACAACCTGCACCAGATACAAGTTTGAAAACTATTCCGAATTACGATACCATTTCAGCGTCTAACAAAGTAGAACTAAATGCCGGCCCTACGCCTGTTCATCAGGATTCAAGTGTAATAAAAAAACCCGAGATAAAAAGGCATGCCTCAGTAAAATGGAAATATAACCTTGTTGTTGTAACTGGATCATCTGGTCTGGGACGTATTAATATGTATGGCGGCCAAAAATCCCTAAGCGCCTATTCTCCTCCTCCAACCGGGGCAAATGGTGGTGGCCAGTTTAGTTATGGCCCATCAGAAGTTGAAAAAGGTTTTTCGTATGCTATCGGCGCCATGGCTAACAAACAACTGGGCAAAAAAACTCTTTTTTCAGCAGGGTTGCAGTATAACTATTATAGTAACACAATTGAGGTTGGAAGTAACGTAAATCAGAGCAGGGTGATCATGGACTATGCAGTTACACAGTTTTACTCGAGTCAAACTAATGTGCGGGAGCCTTATCGCAACCAGTATCATTTCATTTCGCTTCCGGTGGTTTTTGATTGGCAAATACTAAAGAAACGCCCGTTGAACTTTAGTACTGGTTTATCGCTGCAATATTTACTTCAAACCAATGCTTTACGTTTTGATTATACTACCCAATCCTATTTCCATAATATAAAAGCTTTCAACAGAACCCAATTATTGTCTGAATTGGGTCTTAGTTATTCTGTGCCTGTGATGCAAAAACCATTGACATTCGGGCCTCAATTCCAATATGGTTTAACCCGCCTTGAAAAAGACAATGCAGACCATCACCTTTTTTCCTTCGGTTTGAAAGTACAATGGCAAATGAGTAAAAATTAAATGTAGGCGCAACGCTTTAATAGGAATGATTGTCAGTGATAAGGATTACCGATTAAAAATCAAAACTCACTTATATGAAAAAGTTTTTGATGACCGCTTCCATTGGTGCAGGAATTTGCTTTATGATTTTCTTTTTGCAGGGTTGTTTAAAAGATAAGGTCACGAGAACGTATACCATCCTGACGCCGGTGTATGAATCAAAAGATGCCGTGCTTGCCAATATTAAAAGCAATACATCAAAAACGATTCAGTCCCCTGGAAAGATTTTTATTTACAACAATTATATTTTCCTGAATGAATTGGACAAAGGAGTACATATCATTGACAATACAAATCCTTCCAATCCTTTAGTAAAGGCATTTATAAACATACCGGGGAACGTTGATATTGCAGTTAAAGGAAACACATTGTATGCTGATATGTATACAGATCTTCTTTCAATCGACATCACCGATCCGATGAACGTAAAACTATTGAAAAGCGTTGCTAATATTTTTCCTGAGCGTAATTATAGTTATGGTTTTGCTGCCAACAGTAACAAAGTGATTGTAGACTGGATACGAAAAGACACTACAGTGGAGCAAAAGCCTTATAATAGAAATTGGATGGTAATTGAATTTGCCGGGAATAATGCTGCGTTGGCAGCCGCAGCAACGGCGCCCAAATCAGGTATTGGAGGATCACTGGCAAGATTTTCAATTGTGAACGACTATTTATATGCGGTGGACAATCATAACCTGAAGTCGGTATCAATAATTGATCCTTCGGAACCGAAATTGGTTAACAATATTTATGCAGGGTTTGATATAGAAACAATTTATCCATTCAAGGATAAGTTATTCCTGGGTTCTATGGTTGGTCTGTTCATTTTTGATATTGCAAATCCGGCAAGCCCGGTAGCCAAAGGGAATTTCACTCATGCACGTGCCTGCGATCCGGTGGTGGCTGACGACAACTATGCTTTTGTTACATTGAAAGAAGGAACCCGTTGCGGTCCGGCCGATAATGAACTGAATATTGTTGATATTAAAAATATTTCATCGCCTCAGCTCTTCAAAACATACCCGATGAAAAGTCCATCAGGATTATCGAAAGATGGCAATACACTTTTTATCTGTGATGGCACCGATGGTTTGAAAGTATTCAATGCTTCCAACGTTTCCAGTATTAGTCTGATAAAACAAATTCGCGGTTTAGAGCCACACGATGTAATTGCATGGAATAACAATGCTTTGGTGGTGGCTAAAGAAGGTTTATTCCAGTTTGATTATTCCAACCTTAGTAACATTCACTTAAGGAGCAAGCTCACCATATCAAAATAAGACTATGAAATACGGGATCTGTTTTGTTTTATTCCTACTGTTGCTTGCTGCGCCAGGTATTGCGCAAACCAAAACTAGATTCAAATTCACAAGTATCAACCAGGTTGGCATTTTGGCCGGTGAATCCCTCTCAAAATTTCAAATACAATCAATCAACGGCGTTAGTTATAAAAGCTTTGTGGCAGGGGTAGGATTGGGACTGGATGATTACTACCAACGAAGTTTTCCTGTTTTTATCGACCTTAGAAAACGCTTTTTTAAAAAGGAAAGTGCACCGTTTGTGCATGCCGATGCGGGTTATTCTTTTATAAGTAAGAATTCGATGACAGAGTGGGAGATGGACAGGAACGGCGGTGCGTATTATGCGGCTGGCATTGGGTATGAAATCTCTGTCAGTAGTAAAATAAAAGCTGTAATTGACATTGGCTATAGTTATAAGCATTATTCCAGAATAATCGATAACGAACCCTGGCGCAGTTCCGAGCACTTTTTTGATACATTCGAGTATTCCTTGAACCGGATCTCAATTAAAGGAGGCTTACGATTTTAAGAAGGCAAGGTTTCTTTTTATCCCTTTGTATTTGGCACGACTGAGGGGTGAGTGTTTAAAATTTTTTTTGAACGCCTCTTCACTTATCTCTTCCCATTCTTTTGAAGTGAAATTTAAAATTTCGGGAAATGGTTCAAACGCTTGTTCCTGGTGAGGTTTACTAAAACGGTTCCAGGGACACACATCCTGGCATATATCACAGCCAAACATCCAATTTTGAAATTTTCCTTTCACTTCTTCCGGGATGATTTCATCTTTCAATTCAATGGTGAAATAAGAAATACATTTACTTCCATTGATCGTTTTATCAGGGAGAATCGCTTCCGTGGGACAGTTCTCTATACATCGTTTGCAAGTCCCGCAAAAGTCTTTTGCAAACGGATCATCACAATTCAATTCTATATCGACAATTAAAGTTGCTATAAAAAAGAATGAACCATTTTGCTTTGTTATTAAATTCCCGTTTTTGCCTATCCAACCCAGGCCGCTTTTTTGCGCCCAGGTTCTTTCCAGTACAGGCGCCGAATCAACAAATCCCCTTCCCTGGAACTGCCCTATCTTTTCCTGTAATTCAAAAATCATTTTTCTCAACGAAGTTTTAATCACGTCATGGTAATCATTTCCATACGCATACTTTGAAATTTTGCTTCCGGAAGTCGATGCCGGATAGTAATTCTTCAACAATGTGATCACTGATTTGGCACCGGGAACCAGTTTTGTTGGATCAATACGGAGGTCGAAATGGTTTTCCATGTATTTCATACTTCCATTCATTCCCTGTGTTAACCATTTTTCCAAACGACGTGCATCCTCATCCAAAGGTTGAGCCTTCGCAATCCCGCAAAAATCAAATCCGTTTTGCGAGGAAACTTGCTTTACCAATTGTGTATGTTGATCTTTTAAAGCCACTTAATACAGATGAAAATAAATTCGGTAGGTTGCATTTTCCTCCAAATGTAAACGATGAAAATTTCACGCATTACCAGTTCCAATGTGAGGTTTATATTCCTGCATATTTAAAGAACTGTAGCAAAAGAAATAAGTGGAAACTATTAGATAAAATATTTATTCACGTCATTGAATATTTTACAAAAAATATAGATATTGTCCGCCTTAAACTAGCTGTTATGAAATCACTGTGTATTGCATTGCTATGTGTCATTGTATTGTTTGGTAATGCCCAGGAAACGAGTCCCCACACAAAATTCGGTAAAATCAACGCTGAACAACTACAAAAGAAAATTTATTCGATCGATAGTAATGCCAATGCAGTTGTGTTAAGCGATATTGGTAAAGCTGCCATTGAAGGCAATTCCAAAGGATGGTTTTCCATCACTTTCACCCGCCATCGTGTAGTTCATATTCTGAACAAAAACGGATATGACGAGGCTAATGTGGAGGTCTATCTATACGTAGATGGCTCAGATGAAGAAAAGCTTGATAATGTTAAAGCTGTAACCTACAATTTAGAAAACAGTAAAATCATTGAATCGAAACTCGAAAAGTCAACAATTTTTAAAGAAAAGCTTGATAAACACAGAATAGTAAGAAAGTTCACTTTTCCTAACGTAAAAGAAGGAAGCATTGTTGAATATGAATACAAAGTTACTTCTGATTATATTCAGAATCTTGATCCCTGGCGTTTCCAGGGAGATGCTCCTGTTTTATGGAGTGAATTTAATTTGAGCGTTCCCCAGTTTTTTACCTATACTTTCCTAAGTCATGGCTATCATAGTTTTGCTATCAACGACAGAAAAGACCGCACATCAACATTCAATGTAGTGGATTCAAGAGGCACATCTGCGGCCGAGCGAACTTCCTTTACATCCGGGGTTACCGATTATCGGTGGGTGATGAAAGATGTTCCGGAACTTAAGCAGGAGAGTTACACTTCCACACTGAAAAATCACATTTCACGTATCGAGTTTCAGCTGGCTTCAAAAAACTATCCGCTCACACCCCAGGATTATCGCAATTCCTGGCCGGGACTGGTGAAGGAACTACTTGAGGCTTCGTATTTCGGAGATGCACTTGATAACAATAACGGCTGGCTTGCTGATGATGTAAAGCCTGTATTGGCCGGAGCTTCATCAGAAACAGAGAAGGCAAAAAAACTGTATGTATTTGTGAGGGACAACTTCACCTGTACGGATCATAGTGCATTTGCCTTACAGCAGTCGCTAAAAAACGTGATGAAATTAAAAAAAGGCAGTGTGTCAGAAATTAACCTGTTACTTACTGCCATGCTTCGCTATGCAGGTTTGAAATCGGATCCCGTAATTTTGAGCACAACAGATCATGGATTTGCCTGGGAATATTATCCAATGATCACTTCTTTTAATTACGTGTTATCGAGGTGCACAGCCGATGGTCAAACTATAAATCTCGATGCAACACATCCACGTTTGGGTTTTGGTAAATTATTACCTGAGTGTTATAATGGTCATGCAAGAGTAATTAACCAGGAAGCAACACCCATTTATTTGGTAGCCGATTCATTAACTGAAAGATCAGTTACGGCTCTTTTTGTTTCAAACGATGAAAAAGGCAACAGGATTGGGGCAATGAATCAAACGCTTGGATATAACCAGTCATATACGATACGTGATAAAGTAAAAGAGAAAGGACAAGAAGAATTTTTCAAAGAAATTCAAAAGGTGTATGGTGATGATGTGAAAATGGTTTCTCCGCAAATTGATTCATTGAACAACTACGAAACACCTGTTGCTTTGAAATATGAAGTAGAATTGAATAAGCCAACAGACGAGGTTGTTTATGTCAACCCAATGTTTGGAGAAGCATGGAAGAAGAATCCTTTTAAATCTGCAGAACGGTATTATCCTGTAGAAATGCCTTACACCATAGATGAAACTTATCTACTCACTATGGAAGTACCCACAGGATATACTGTGGATGAATTGCCTAAGCAAATGGTAGTAAAGCTGGACGAAAAGGAAAGTGCATTCTTCGAATACCGCATTACTTTATCCGGTGCAACCATTTCATTGCGTTCAAGAGTAAAGATCAATCGCACGGTATTTGGCAACGATGAATATGAAAACCTGCGTGAGTTCTTCAATATGATCGTAAACAAACAAAATGAACAGATTGTTTTTAAAAAGAAAAAATAATATGCAAAGATTGTTTTTCGCTTGTTCTTTCCTGCTTTGCTTTTTTGCGAATGCCAGTGATATCAAATACCCCGTAAACTCAATTCCTGAAAATTTGAAGAAGGATGCGAATGTTGTAAAGCGAATGGAAGAATATGAGTTTAGGGTTATTAATACAGGAGAATCTGTGTTGCGTCATAAGTATGCGTTAACTATTTTAAATGAAAACGGTGATGACGAGGCTGTTTTAGTTGAGTACTACGATAAGTTGGAGAAAATCATTTCAATAGAGGGAACGTTATACGACGTAGATGGGAGACAGCTTAAGAAAATGAAGACAAAAGATGCTATGGATTTAACAGCGGTGGACGGCAATAATCTCATGGACGATAACCGAAGAAAGGTGCACCAGTTTTTTTATAAGTCGTATCCTTATACTGTAGAATATGAAGTAGAAATAAAATTTAATTATACGCTTTTTTTTCCAACCTGGCTACCCCAGCATGGTGAACATTTTTCGGTAGAACAGAGTTCATATACTATCATTAGTCGCCCAGAATATACAGTGCGGTATCGGGCCTTCAATTATCCTGGTGAGCCAGTTATTACTGAGGAAAAAAATCAAAAAATTATAAAGTGGGAAATAAAAAATTTGCAATGTCTGGAGACAGCCTTTGCGTCGCCGCCGCTAAGAGAACTAACAACCATGGTTTATTTTGCGCCAACCGATTTTGAAATACAAGGCTACAAGGGCAACATGAGTAGTTGGCTGGAACTTGGGAAATTTCAATATGCCTTAAACGATAAGAGAGATCAGTTGCCTGAAAAAATCAATCAAAAGGTTCATGAGTTAACTGCAGGTATAAATGATGATAAGGAAAAGGTGAGACTCTTATATAATTTTCTTCAAAAAAATACACGCTACATAAGTATTCAGCTAGGAGTAGGAGGATGGCAACCTTTTGAAGCCTCTTTTGTGGCGGAAAAAGGCTACGGAGATTGTAAAGCCCTTACCAATTACATGTATAGTCTTTTAAAAGCAGCTGGAATAAAAGCAAATTATACACTGATTTACGCAGGGGATGGGGCGGAAAAAAACTTTATTGAAGATTTTCCTTCCAGACAATTTAATCATGCCATTTTATGTGTACCGTTTCCAAAAGATACAATTTGGTTGGAGTGTACCAGTCAGGATGCTCCGCCTGGTTATATGGGTGAGTTTACAGGGAATAGAAAAGCACTAATGATTACAGAAAGTGGAGGAGTAATTGTTTCAACACCACATTATGGAATTAAGGAAAATCTTCTTTTAAGATCCATTGCATCTACGATTGATGCCGAGGGTACGTTGAACATGAAGGTGCATACCAAATATGGCGGTACGCAACAAGATGATTTAAGTATGATGGTAAATAGCCTTTCAAAAGATAAAGTAGAAAAAATTCTCCAGGAAGAATTTCAACTTTCGACCTATAATGTTAATGATTTCAGATATGAAGAAACCAAATCGGTTATTCCTGAATTAAATGAGAAACTGGATATTACAGTCAACGCTTATGCGACCATAAGTGGTAAGCGTATGTTTGTTACCCCAAATATTCTCAACCGTAGCAGCAGAAGAATAGATCTTGATGAAAATCGTAAAGTGGATTTTGTTTTTAATTCTGAATGGAGAGATGAAGACAATTATGAAATTGAAATCCCCGGAGGTTACGAAATGGAAGCTATTCCCCAGGATATATCCATTAAAACCAAATATGGAACCTACAGTTGCACTACCAGGCTTAATGGAAATAAGATTATCTATCATCGTGTACGTGAACAATTCTCGGGAAGGTTTCCGGCAACAGACCAAAAAGAGCTGGCAAAGTTTTTTGAAGATATTTACAAAGCCGACAGGGCAAAAATGGTTTTGGTGAAGAAGGCGGCCGCATAAACATTATCGTGTTTACTATAAAAAGGCAGATCGTTTGATCTGCCTTTTTATTTACTGTGTGCATTTGGGATGAATTTTTTCATCAATCGCGTCCTTCATCTGCATATACACATTCTTCTTTTGTTCACCATTTAATAATGTTTTTACGAAAACGATGCAAGCATAGCCTCTACACCAGTCAACCATAGGCCAGGTACCAAACAACCCGGGGCTTGAAAGCGCATTTGCTGTTCTATCTTTAGCTTCTTCCAGAACCCAGCTTCCCAGGGCATAACCAAAGCCTTCACCTGCCCTGGGAGTATATTTGATCTGTTCTGGAGTGGTATGCATTTTACGCATTTCCTTTATTGAAGCTTCACTTAATAATTGGACACCAAGGTATTTGCCGTTGTTCAATAGCATCTGCAAAAAACGCAGGTATTCTTCGGCAGTAGATACGGCACCGCCTGATGGATTTGGGGGAGATCCATCCAGGGTACCAAACGATGTTTTTCTCATTCCAAGAGGGTTGAATAGTTTTTGTTTGATAAGCATGTCAAATTTTTTCTTGCTCACTATTTCTAAAATGGCACCTGCTATATTCAGCCCAACGGTACTGTATCGGAATTCTTCTCCGGCATTTGCCTGTATCTCGGATCTGGCATAAGAGATGGCTTCTTCTTTGAGTGAGGCGAATTTCTTCCTTGCAAAAAAACCTTTCAATCCTGTTTCTACCCTTACACCGGTATAGTGAGAAAGGCAGTGGCGAATGGTGATGTAATCCTTTCCGTACAACTCAAAATCGGGAATGTATTTGCTCACCTTATCGTCGAGAGAAATCTTTCCTTCATCGACCAACATCATCACCAATGCTGCAGTCAGCCATTTGCTGCAACTGGCTAAAGGTGCAACGGTTTTCGTATCGAAATCTCCCAGTTCTCTTTTATAAACCAGGGTATCCGTCCATATCATTGCTACAAGGTTGCCACCCAGTAATTTTTGATTTTGCTGGACAAGAAAGTCCAGGTCTTCGAAGCGGGCAGTTCCAATTTCTTTAGGAACTTTTTTTGTTTGTGAAAAACTTATCTGAAAGAATAACATGAAAACAGCGACGGTACTGAATTTGAGGCAGCCTGACTTAATTTTATATGACATTGTTACGGTGGATTTGCGATTGGATTAGAGTTTGTGAACTTAGTTTAACATTTCTAAATAAAAACAAAATATTCCCTATATGAATCTTTCCAATTTTACTATAAAAGCAGCTGAGGTGATCCAGGGATCACAACAGATAGCTTTTAACCATTCGAACCCTAATATAGAAACCGAACATATATTAAAGGCCCTGCTGGAGCAACAAGATTCACCAATTGAATATTTGCTGAAAAAAAATGCTGTAAACACCCAGCAACTGGAATCAAAGTTAGACCAGCAAATAGCAAAAATGCCGAAGGTTTCCGGTGAGCCTGCCCAAAATATTTCACGTGATTCCAATAATGTGGTGTTAAGGGCAGGTGCTGCATTAAAACAATTCAAGGATGAATTTATCACTTCTGAACACCTGCTTTTAGCACTTGTGCAGGGGAATGATAATACGGCTAAACTTTTGAAGGATTTTGGATTGACCGAGAAAGGCCTGGTTGCTGCAATTAATGATCTGCGCAAAGGGTCTACTGTAACCTCTCAAACACAGGAAACACAATTTAATGCATTGAATAAATATGCAAAAAACCTGAATGAACTGGCAAGACAGGGTAAACTGGATCCTGTTATTGGTAGAGATGAAGAGATCAGGAGAACATTGCACATACTTTCACGCAGAAGTAAGAACAACCCCATTTTGGTTGGTGAACCTGGCGTTGGTAAAACTGCAATTGCAGAAGGCCTGGCAATGCGCATCATTAATGGTGATGTTCCTGAAAACTTAAAATCAAAAGTTATCTATGCACTGGATATGGGACAACTTATTGCCGGTGCTAAATATAAAGGAGAGTTTGAAGAGCGTTTGAAAGGTGTAGTAAAAGAAGTGGCCACGAGCGAAGGCGAGATTATTCTTTTCATCGACGAAATTCACACGCTTGTTGGCGCAGGTGGAGGCGAGGGTGCAATGGATGCTGCAAATATTTTAAAGCCAGCATTGGCCCGTGGTGAACTAAGAGCGATTGGTGCAACTACATTAAATGAATATCAAAAATTCTTTGAAAAGGATAAAGCTCTGGAGCGTCGCTTCCAGAAAGTAATGATTGATGAACCGTCTGTGGATGATGCCATTTCAATTCTTCGTGGCTTGAAGGATCGGTATGAAACACACCACCATGTTCGTATTAAAGACGAAGCAATCATTGCAGCCGTTGAACTCTCAGTACGATATGTAACAGATCGTTTTTTGCCGGATAAGGCCATCGATTTAATTGATGAAAGTGCAGCCAAGCTTCGGTTGGAGATGAATTCAATGCCGGAAGAATTGGACAAGCTCGAAAGGCAGATACGTCAACTGGAGATCGAACGAGAAGCCATTAAAAGAGAAAACGACGAAGAAAAATTAAAAGATCTCAATACCACGCTTGCCAACCTTGCTGTTGAGCGTGACACATTGAAAGCTAAATGGCAGGAAGAAAAAGAACTGGTTGAAAAGATCCAAAACTCAAAAGCAGGGATTGAGGATTTAAAACTCGAGGCGGAAAAAGCAGAGCGTGAAGGTGATTATGGCAAAGTGGCTGAAATACGTTATGGAAAAATAAAAGAACAGGAAGCGATCATAAATGATCTTACCCATCAGCTTAAGCAATTGAGTGAACACAGCAAACGGTTAATGAAAGAAGAAGTGGATGCTGAGGATATCGCTGAAAGCGTAGCGAAATCCACCGGAATTCCTGTTTCAAAGATGATGCAAAGCGAAAAGGAAAAACTATTGAATCTTGAGGATGAATTACACAACCGGGTTGTGGGTCAGGATGAAGCTATCACCGCTGTTGCAGATGCCATTCGCAGAAGTCGGGCAGGGTTAAGCGATCCTAAGAAACCAATTGGTTCATTTATTTTTTTGGGAACTACCGGGGTTGGTAAAACAGAATTGGCAAAAGCTCTTGCAGATTACCTGTTTGATGATGAACATATGATGACCCGTATTGACATGAGTGAGTACCAGGAAAAGCATACGGTTTCAAGACTGGTTGGTGCACCTCCCGGGTATATTGGTTATGATGAAGGCGGCCAGTTAACTGAAGCAGTTCGTCGTAAACCATACCAGGTAGTTTTATTGGATGAAATAGAAAAGGCACATCCAGATGTTTGGAATATTATGTTGCAGGTTTTGGATGATGGAAGATTGACTGACAATAAAGGGCGGGTAGTTAATTTCAAGAATACAATCATCATCATGACTTCTAACATGGGGAGTGATATCATCCAGGAAAACTTTGCCGATGTTAACGAACGGAACCAGGAAGAAGTTGTAGAAAGAACCAGGGTCGAAGTGATGAGCCGGTTAAGAGAAACCATTCGGCCGGAATTTTTGAACAGGGTTGATGAAATTATACTCTTCCAGCCTTTAATGAGAAATGAGATCAAGGGTATCATCAAAATTCAGTTACATGGGCTAAAGCAATTGGTTGGACAGAGTGGTATTCAATTAAAATTTACTGATTATTTGGTTGACTTCCTGGCCGAAAACGGATTTGATCCTCAATTTGGTGCACGACCGTTGAAGCGTTTGATTCAAAAGGAAATTGTAAACAAGTTGAGTAAGAAGATACTTTCCGGAGAAATTGATAAGAATCATCCTGTACTGGTAGATGTGTTTGATGGGGTAGTCGTTTTCCGAAACGATGTGGAAGAACCATATGAAGTTTAAGGCTCTGGCCCCGCCTTTGGCGGGGTTTTTTGCTTTTAGGGAATTGTTAATTGAAGCAGGTGGTGATAAAGCTCATTGCTCGTTTAACGTGAGAAGTCTATTTTTGTGCTGTTGAAAAAACCGGTCGTTATATTATTGCTCATGGTTTATGGTCTGTCATCTTCGGGCATGACCATTCAATTTCACTATTGCTGCGGTAAATTAAAGAGTATTCAGCTTGCGTCGGTTACAGAAAAGCAATGTGGAATGAAACATTCCATGTTCAATAAACCCTGTTGTAGCGATAAGCATGTTGAGTTCAAATTAAAGGGCGATCAAAAACCGGAGCAGGCCAAATTTGTTTTTTTTACTCCGGTGGATATTGAAAAGGAAGAAGTTTTTCTCAATTGTCAACCCCTAGTTGTATCAAGGAACATTGTTCCTGAAATTTTTGCTCCGCCTCCGCCGGCAAATCCACTCTATATCTTCAATTGTGTTTACAGAATTTGATTGTGTTTTTCTTCAGAAAATCTTACACAATCAAAATATTATTTTATGAAACTTCTTAAAGGTGCTATAATTTGTCTATTGATCTTTATCAGTTCAGTAGCAAATGCACAATCTAATAGTAAAGACACAACAGTAACATTCAAAGTGTTTGGAGTTTGTGGTCAATGTGAACGACGCATTGAAAAAGCCTTAAAAATCAAGGGTGTTCAGTCAGCTGATTGGAACGTGAGTACTCAATTACTTACTGTTCGCTATCTGCACGAAAATATCTCAATCAATGAATTGCATAAGGAAGTAGCTGCTGTTGGGCACGACACCGAAAAAGAACATGCAAAAGATGAAGTATACCAGGCATTACCTGAGTGCTGTCTTTACCGCGAAATGTTGAATGGGCACGATACTTCAGATATTCATGTAACTGATTCTCAACAAATCCGGGGAATTGTCATTGAAGAAATCAATGGACAGGCAAATCCCCTGGCTGGTGCTACCGTTTTGTTTTTGGGAACTTCAAATGCTACAGTGACGAATCCCCATGGTGAATTCATTCTTGCCGGAACTTCAGACGGTAAACTGGTAATTAGTTATACTGGTTTGAAGACAGATACGGTGGCAATGAATGGAGTGAAAGACATTGAAATCAGGATGGTAAGAAAATCAGCGCTATCTAATGTTGTTGTTACAACAACTGCCCGGAAACGTACAAGTTTTATCGATGGCAATAATCCGTTCAGGACAACGGTCATTACAAAAAAGGAATTATTGAAAGCAGCCTGTTGTAACCTTAGTGAAAGTTTTGAAACCAATCCTTCCGTTGATGTTTCCTTTAATGATGCCGTAACAGGATCAAAACAAATTCAATTACTGGGTTTGGCGGGTAACTATACACAACTCACGGTCGAGAATCTTCCTGGTCCAAGAGGTCTGGCAACACCTTTAGGACTTAACAGTATTGCCGGGCCATGGATTGAGTCCATGCAAATGATTAAAGGAACAGGTTCGGTTGTAAATGGATTTGAAAGTATTGCAGGGCAGATCAACATTGAATTAATAAAACCCAGGGAGGCTGATAAAGTTTATTTGAATGGTTATGTCAACAGCATGGGAAAAACTGATGTCAATTTAAATCTTGCACATCGCTTCAACGACAAATGGTCGGCGGGTTTTTTACTGCATGACAATTTTTTGAACAATAAAACAGATTTTAATAAAGATGGTTTTCGTGACCTTCCTACTGGAAACCAATTTAGCGGGGTTCACCGCTGGCAATATTTAGGCGATAACGGTCTTATGTCACAGTTTGGAATCAAAATGCTGGTTGATTCGAGAACCGGAGGCGAAATGGATTATAACCCCGATAGCGATAAGTTTACAACCAACCGATACGGGTTGGGTATAGATACAAGGCGATATGAAGCTTTTGGCAAGATCGGCTATGTTTTTCCTGATAAAATGTACAAGAGCGTTGGTTTTGAAATTTCTGCGTTCGATCATAAACAGGATTCTTATTTTGGACTAACAGCCTATGATGCGAGGCAAAAGAATTTTTATTCTAACCTTATTTACCAATCACAAATAAAATCAGAGGCCAATCAAATAAAAGCAGGTATTAGTTTTTTGTACGATGATTATGATGAACAATTGAACACGACAAATTACAAGAGAACAGAGGCTGTTCCCGGAGCCTTTGCTGAGTACACTTTTAAATACAAAACCAAATTAGATGTGGTTGCGGGTATTCGAACGGATCATAATAGTTTGTATGGTTGGTTTGCTACGCCCAGGATTAATATCAGGTACGAGCCTGTGAATGGCACAGTACTTCGTTTAAGTACAGGCAGAGGGCAAAGAACTGCAAATATTTTTGCCGAGAACATTGGATTGATGGTGAGTTCGCGCCAGGTCATTATTAATAACAATGGCGATAACAACAAGGCATACGGTTTGCAACCGGAAATAGCATGGAACAAAGGCATCAGTGTTGATCAAAAATTCAAATTGTTCAAAAAGGACGCTTCATTCGGCATCGATTTCTACCGCAACGATTTTAAAAACCAGGTAGTAGTAGATCTGGAAAATGCAAGGCAGGCAAAATTTTATAACCTGGTCGGGAATTCATATTCTAATAGCCTGCAGGCAGAGCTAAATTTTATGCCGGCTCCAAAATTTGATGTTCGCCTTGCCTATCGATATTTTGATGTGAAAACAACTTATGGAGGCGAGTTGTTACAAAAACCCCTGACTTCATTAAACAGGGCGTTTGCTAATCTGGCTTATGACCTCAAGGGATGGAAATTAGATTATACGTTCAATTATAATGGCAGTAAACGGATACCTTCAACCGAAGTAAACCCTGATGCATTTAAATTGAACAGTAATTCGCCTGACTATGTTTTGATGAATGCACAACTCAGTAAAAGTTTGGGTAAGAAAAAATTGTTTGATGCTTATTTAGGCGCTGAAAATCTTACCAACTATTTCCAGGATAATGCGATTCTTTCGGCAGATCAGCCATTTGGGCCTTATTTTGATGCGTCTTTGATTTGGGGACCTGTTACCGGGAGAAATATTTATGTAGGATTCAGATATACGATTAAATAGATGGTAAAGGTTCCGTTAATAACCTCTGCATGAAAAATTTAAAAGAGGTGATGCTTATACAGTATTTTAGCAACGTTAGTTTTCATTAATATGCCAAAGACCGTTTTACATATTGGGCAGGAGAGTTATAATCTGTTGGTGGAAAGCGTAAGCGATCATGCAATTATGATTCTTGATCCGGACGGTTATATTATTAACTGGAGCCCGGGTGCAGAACAGGTAAAAGGTTATACGGAGGAGGAAATTGTCGGCAAGCATTTTTCAATTTTTTACACAAGGGAGGATATTGAAACAGCCGAACCTGAAAAAAACCTGCAAAAAGTAAAAACTGCTGGTCGCTTCCAATATAAAGGATGGCGTGTTCGAAAGGACGGAACTATTTACTGGTCGGACATTGTTTTTACAATATTGAAAAATGGGAATGGGGAAATTATAGGATATGGTCAAGTCATTCATGATCTTTCAAAACAAATTGAAACAGAAGAAAGGATAGGGCATTTAAATAGGGAATTAGAAAGCCGACTTCAGCAAACCGAATCCGAAGTATCGGACTATAAACATGCATTGGATGAATCAGCCATTGTAGCGATAACGGATCAAAAGGGTGTTATTAAACATGTGAATGACAACTTTTGCAAAATTTCAAAATATACGGAGGATGAATTGCTTGGACAGGATCACCGGATCATCAATTCTGGCTACCACTCAAAAGAATTTATCCGCAATTTGTGGGAAACAATTGCCAATGGAAAAATATGGAGAGGCGAGTTGCGTAATAAAGCGAAAGATGGAACATATTATTGGGTCGATACCACCATCGTTCCCTTTTTAAACGAGAGAGAGAAACCTTATCAATATCTTGCTATTCGCAGCGATATAACTCAACGCAAACTTGCCGAGGAACAACTTCTCAGGGTTAATGAAGATCTCGAAAATAAAGTGCGCCAAAGAACTCTTGAACTTACCCATGCCCTGGGAAAAGAAAAGGAATTAAATGAAATGAAATCCAGATTTGTTTCTATTGCCTCTCATGAATTCCGCACGCCATTGAGCGCAATACTTTCGAGCACTTCCCTGATCGAGCACTATGTAAATCCTGAACACGAGGATAAACGCAAAAAGCATATCGAACGCATTAAATCTTCCGTAAAAAATCTTACCAGTATTTTAGATGATTTTCTTTCGCTGGAAAAACTGGAACAGGGAAAGATTGAGGCTCAAAATTCTGAATTCAATCTCAGGGAATTTATTGAAGATGCAATTGAAGAAATGGAGGGCATGCTAAAAAGGAAACAACAGCAAATAAGTTTCAATTTTGAAGGTGTAGAAACAATTTACCAGGATAAAAAAATTCTCAGGAATATTTTACTGAATCTTCTTTCCAACGCTGTAAAATATTCGCCTGAAGGAAAAACTGTTCATGTCTCAGCCGTAGTGAATGAGGGAAAAGCTATTATAGAGGTTAAAGATGAGGGAATAGGTATTCCACCAGAGGCTCAAAAAAACCTGTTTAATAAATTTTTCAGGGCAAAGAATGTAACGAATATCCAGGGCACCGGCTTAGGATTAAACATTGTAAAACGGTATGTAGAATTGCTGGATGGAGCTATCGATTTCACCAGTAAAGAAAATGAGGGTACTTCCTTTATCGTTGAATTCCCTCAAATTAAAAACGATTAACTCTTACTTCCCTTTAATGATTGTGTTTTTTTACTACCAATCTGCCGGGTCGGGTTTTTAAAGAACACGGATAACGCGGATCAGACAGATGTCCACAGATTTTATCAGCGTAAATCCGTGTCATCCGTGTTCCATTACTTCAACATTTGTTTTAATGAAGCAGGTGTTCCTGTCTCAGGTTACCTGGTAGAATGACAAAACTCATATTTCTTCTCTAATCTGCATTTTAGTTTTGAGACGTGAAGCGAATTCTGATTATAGAAGATAATGATGAAATAAGAGAAAATACGGCCGAATTGCTCGGCCTCCACCAGTACAATGTTTTTACCGCAGGAGAAGGGGGTGAAGGATTTGCACTTGCAAAAAAATACGGTCCGGATGTTATACTGTGCGATATTATGATGCCGGAAACTGACGGCCTCCTATTTTTAAAGCTTGCCCGTAACGACGATACTATCCGACAAATCCCCCTCATATTTTTTTCCGCTGGTACCGCTGCCCCCGAAGTTCAGGCAGGTCTTGCCAAAGCAGCAAACGGCTTTTTGAAAAAACCATTTACAGAAGAAGAATTATTAAAAGCTATCAGGAAATTCTGATGGCCTATGCCAGCACGTCCTCATACCGCCTGGCAACAGCCTCCCATTTAAGGTTTGGATCATTCACGGCAAATTATTGGTGAAGAGTAGTGATTATTATCAGCGATAGTTGAATGCCATTTATTTGTGCTAAATACCACCTATGATTTGTCCATCGTCAAAGCGAAAAAAATTTTTTTCTAAATATTGCTGATAAAACATATTTTTCATAAGTCTAATCAAAACTTTACACTATCAATTTACCCTAAACTAACATTTATGAAAATTATAGTCTTGCTTGCTTCCTTGCTATCAATTCAATTATTCGGTCAGCAAAAAGAATTTATTATGATGCCCGGTTCTCAAAAAACACTAACACCGGAGGATCGTACACTCTCCGTTAGGACCTTTACATTGGGCGATAATTGCGTCATTATCATCCCCCCAACAATGGATGGATGGACAGTTACTGCCGCCGAGGCCAGTATTGGTACTAACGTAAAAATTATTGGCCAAATGACAGCTGGCACATTTGGTTACTCCGGAGTTTCGGCAGCAAATTCTATGACTTGTACACAAGGTATGTCTGGAGTAGCGGGCAGTAATGGATCCGCAGGTTCCGCAGGTAAAAATATATTCATGAATTTGCGGCTAAGAAAGATGGGGACTTTATTAATAACAGTAAGTGGCGCCCCTGGAGGAGGTGGAGGACAAGGGGGTAATGGCGGGGCCGGTGGAGATGCTACCTGCACTTGCAATGCAGGAGCAGGGGGAAACGGAGGTAACGGCGGACGTGGCGGCAATGGAGGCAATGGTGGTACTGTAACTATTTCATTTAGCCCCATGGGAAGTATCACTGTTAACAATAACAATTTTGTTGTCGAGAACAATGGAGGCCAGGCTGGAAAGGGTGGAACTGCAGGAACTGGTGGACGAGGTGGAAATCTTACCTGTACTGATCCAAAAGCAGTTAAAAGATTACCGGGTGTGATGGGTAGAAACGGAATGCCAGGAGCAGATGGTACCGCCGGAATAAAAGGCGTTTATACTTTACAAAGTAAGTAGTTTTAAAAAATTCCCTCTAAATTAATGGAAGTTCAGATGAGGCAATAAAGATACGTTTTGCCGGAAGCTTTTTATTCGCTTCTGTATTTACTATTACAGCAAGGGCTTTCACTAAAACTTTCTTACCCGTAGTTTTTTCGTTAGAATCGTTCTCGGTAGAAACGTTAGAAAAAGTTTGAAGAAATAAAATACAACAATATGCAGCGACCAGTTTTTTCATAGTAAAGGATTACAGGTTAAAAGTAAAAATTATGGTGGTCTTATGCAATAGTTTTCGTTGCGAGTTGCCCTCAAAAATGGTAGGAGAATTGCCAAGGGATACTACCCGCAGCGAGGTGTATCATTACTGATTTGGAAGAATTGACGGGGGATTAATAAAATTTTGAGACTTCTAAGAATTAATTACAAAGTTGAAAGGCTACAGGTTGTTAGCGGCTGCGTGTTTATAATACGCTCGCGAATTATTACAGTTATCTCTTTTTGCTGAGAGATGTTTCTTTAATTCCTTCATTGGTTATGTTTACGGGTTGTATAAAGCCATTATTATCAAAATACATTCTGTCTATACATACCACGCGACGGTTTGCATCAGTTTCGCCCGGTGGCCTCCGGTGATAAACAATATACCACTCATCTTTAGATGCAACATGAAACAGTGAGTGATGACCTGCACCTG
>Ga0193740_1000009_pt1 | contig 47627 bp, 41 predicted proteins | sample L2s1metaG_FD_145072 | JGI IMG/M metagenome (GOLD analysis project Ga0193740, IMG submission 145072) | Soil microbial communities from a riparian zone of the East river system, Colorado, United States - L2s1 | ecosystem: Environmental > Terrestrial > Soil > Riparian zone | place: USA: East River... | reverse complement strand
AATAGTGATGTACCGAAGTAAAATTGTCACTTAACACTGATCACTCACAAAACACAATCCATTATCTGTGATCGGCCTATTTAAACAAAAAACACCGGCTAACATTCTTTTCCTGTTTGTGATGGGCATACTTATTAAATTGCCAATTTTCACAAACACGGCCCCGCCACCTGAACTTGCAGATAACGCTGCCATCCTTTATCGCGAAGTTGTAATTTTTCTAAAATCTATTACTACAAATGATGGGTTTCTTTTTGCAGTAATAACCTACCTTTTTCTTTTTACACAAGCATTGCAGCTTAACAGTCTTATCAACAAGAACCGCATGATGCAGCGGTTAAATTTTTTACCCGCAACTGCCTACCTTGTCATTACATCATTGATGCCTGAATGGAATCATTTTTCCGCCCCATTAATAGTAAACACTTTAGTGCTTTTAATTTTTTCAGGACTGTTTAAAATTTCAAATCAATACTCGATCAAAAGCACTGTTTATAATATTGGGGTAGCAGTGGGTATTAGTTCGTTTATTTTTTTCCCATCAATAATTTTATTTTTCTGGCTCATTTTCGCATTGCTGGTAATGCGGAGCGTCCGATTGAATGAATGGCTGATCTGTTTGCTGGGTGTCACGACCCCCTATTATTTTTATGCTGCCTATTTATTTTTTTCAGATAAGTGGTCCTGGCAGCATTTATTTCAACCGATCAACATTGCATTGCCATCGCCGGGACAATCACTGTGGCTAGCGATCGGAGGTATTTTATTGATCATTCCATTTCTTATCGGCGGGTATTTTGTTCAGGAAAATTTAAGAAAGATGCTTATCCAGGTTCGCAAGAACTGGAGCCTTTTACTTATCTATCTTTTATTTGCACTTTTTATTCCATTTTTAAATAACACGGCAGAAGGATTTGAAAACTGGATACTTATTATAGTTCCGTTTGCAGCTTTTCATGCCTGTACTTATTTATACCCGCCTCAGCGTTGGATACCTGTTGTTATCTTTTGGTTATCGATCCTGTTTATATTGGTTTATCAATATGCCGGACCAGGATGGTGAGCAATTGCAGATTTTAGATTGAAGATTTGAGTTTTTGAGCTATTTCCTAGTAAAATTTGTTGATAGATTATTTAAAATCGTAAATCTAAAATCTAAAATCTGAAATATCTTTGCACTCTACTTAAACTTACAATATGAAATTCGGTGTTGTTGTTTTTCCAGGCTCAAATTGCGACAGGGATATGCATGATGCTTTGAAGTATGATATGAAGCAGGAAGTGATCATGCTCTGGCATAAAGACAAGGACCTTAGCATGTTTGCAACCGAAGATTGTATCATTTTGCCTGGCGGTTTTTCTTTTGGCGACTATTTACGTTGTGGCGCCATTGCCCGTTTTAGCCCGATGATGCAAAGTGTGATCGATTTTGCCAATGCTGGCGGAAAAGTATTTGGAGTTTGCAACGGTTTCCAGATCCTTTGTGAATCACATCTTTTGCCTGGCGGATTATTGCGCAACGGTCATCAGCAGTTTGCCTGCAAAAATGTTTTTCTTACAAATGAAACAGGTAAGGTTTATAAAATACCTATTGCCCATGGGGAGGGACGCTATTATGCAGATGAAAAAACACTTGATCAACTGGAGGCTAACGGGCAGGTGATATTTTATTATTGTGATGAAAAAGGAAAGATAAAGCCAAGTGCAAACCCTAATGCTGCGATCAGGAATATTGCCGGGATTTGCAATGCAAACAGGAATGTTTTTGGTATGATGCCGCACCCGGAAAGGGCCACTTCTGAGGTTCTTGGTAATACGGATGGCCGTGAAATCCTTAAAAACCTGTTAATGACTGAAGTATTGGTGGGCTAAATGCTCAATTCGTACTATAATTCAGATCGTTCGTCAATTCCTTACAAAAACTCTGCTTTTCTTTTGCAATATTTGTAGTAGAATTTTAGCAAAGGCATAAAACGTTTCTTACGATTTTTGCATCATTAAAAGAAAAGATTATGAAGGCTGTAATACTTAGTTTGTTTTTGTTTGGAGCAATGGCCCTTTCAGCACAAAATCCTATTTCCTGGGCATTTACGTCAAAAAAACTCACAAACGGAAATTATGAGATACATATGACTGCCACAATTGAAAAAGGCTGGCATTTGTATTCACAAAATCAACCAGAAGACGCTATTGCTATTCCAACAACATTTACTATTACCAGCAATCCTTTAATTGAAGTGGTAGGAAAAATAAAAGAGGATGGCAAAATGGAAAAGTTTCACGATAGCCAATTGGACCTTTCAGCCAACCAGTATTCCAAGACCGTAAATTTTGTACAAACGATTAAATTAAAAGGTAAAGCAAAAACAAGCTTTAGCGGAAGTGTAGAATACCAGACTTGTGATGATAAAAAATGCCTCCCCCCGAAAACTGTGAATTTCAAAGTAGCGTTGGATTAATGATAAGATAAAAATTTTTTTGACATAGAACGAGTTCCTCCTTTGTGAACTCGTTTATTTTTTAAAATGGTTATGCAGGGAATTTTTACACGAAGTTTAGTTTGCCTACTTACAATTTTCATTGTTGTTGGTTGTAATCAAGCTAAATCCAAAAACCCCATTCTGGTTGCTGAGGGTGTATCCCAAGACAGCACGGTCTATAAATGGAATTATAAAAGCAAAAAGACAGGGGAAGGAAAATATGATCTGATCTTTTTTACAAACGGTGCAAAAGACTGGCAGCTTTATTCTCCTAACCATGAATTCGATGGCAAAAAATCTGCTAAGCTGGAATTTAAGGATTCAAGTATTATAGTTGAAAATCTCAATGAGGTCGGAGAATTAAAAGCTTTTCTAAGCCCCATATTTGGAGACACGGTAAAAGTATACGAGGGACAAACTGAATGGAAAATTCCAATAAGTATTACAGGTCCTGTGCCGGCAAACCTCCAGGGAAAACTTTCTTATTATTATGGGCACGACGATGTGTTCGAAACGGAGTTCATAAATTTTAATGCGGCGATGGAGGGAGGTGTTGAAACCACAACGATTGTAAAAATCCCATCTATTGATATAAAGAACCCGACATCACCTTGCGGTGATGATGGCACATCTGACAAAAGCATCTTTACAATTTTTTTACTTGGATTAGTAGGTGGGCTTATCGCTTTACTTACTCCTTGCGTTTTTCCTATGATACCAGTTACTGTTTCTTATTTTACAAATAAGTCACACAACAAAAAGCGTGGAAAAACGAATGCAATTCTTTATGGACTTTTTATTTTTCTTATTTATGTTCTTATCACAATACCTTTTCATCTTGCCAATGACACAATAAGCCCTGAAATTTTCAATAATATTTCTACGAATATCTGGCTGAATCTTTTGTTCTTCGTGGTCTTTGTTGTTTTTGCGATCTCCTTTTTTGGATTTTTTGAAATTGGGTTGCCTTCTTCATTTGCCAATAAGGCTCACTCAAAATCGGGGCATGGAAATATAGGTGGTATATTTTTTATGGCTGGCACATTAGCCATTGTTTCCTTCTCCTGTACGGGTCCTATTTTAGGAACGCTGCTTGTTGGGGTAGCCGATCAGGGTGCCTGGCCGCTTACAGCTGGTGCAGCAGGGTTTGGTATAGCATTAGGATTTCCTTTTGCATTGTTTGCTATGTTTCCTAATTGGCTCAAATCACTCCCGAAATCTGGTGGGTGGATGACAAATGTGAAGGTTGTCCTGGGTTTCATAGAACTTGCATTAGCGGTTAAATTTTTATCTAATGCAGATCTTGTAAAGCAATGGGGTCTCCTTAAAAGAGAAGTATTTATTGGTTTATGGGTCATCATTTCCTTCCTCACCGTATTATATTTATTGGGAAGAATTAAATTTCCTCATAGCGGCCCCATTAAAAAAATATCATTTACAAGGATCTTCTTTATTTTCTTTTTTACAGCGATCGGTATTTACCTGATCCCGGGTTTAACGAACAGCAAATCGGCAAATCTGACTTTGATCAGCGGTTTTCCACCACCACTTTGTTATAGTGTATATAAACACCCCGTGAATTGTGCTGAAAAGTATGAACCTATAAAAGATTATAACCGGGCATTGGAAAGAGCAAAGAGTGAAAATAAACCTGTGCTGGTAGATTTTACTGGCTGGGCTTGTGTAAACTGCCGGAGAATGGAAGAAAAAGTTTGGACAAATAGAACAGTTGACAGCCTGATGCGAAATGAGTTTGTAGTTGTTTCATTATATGTTGACGAAAGAAGGGCACTTCCACTTACTGAGCAAACTGTTTATAAAACTTCAACGGGCCAGGAAAAATCGATAATTACTGTAGGGGATAAATGGGCAACATTCCAGACGGAAAACTTTGGAGCCACCTCACAGCCTCAATATGCTATTATATCTGCCGATCAAATAGCATTGACAAAAACAAAATACTATACACCTGATGCAAATAAATTTATTGAGTGGCTGCAATGCGGGATAGAGACATATAAGAAAAATAAAAAGTAGGACTGCTCACGTATAAAAACAAGAAACCCTTCTCAATTGAGAAGGGTTTTTAATTAGGTGTCATTCTGTAAGAGCCTACCAGGTATGGCAAGGTGAAAATTCAACTTAAAACTGATGGGAAATACAGAATGACAAGGGCTTGGGTTTTTTATAAGGCAATTTGTTTTTGCATCATTAGTTTACGAAGATTGATAAGACCGTAACGCATACGACCTAAAGCAGTGTTGATGCTGCAGTTTGTCATTGATGCAATTTCTTTAAAACTCATATCGGCATAATGGCGAAGAATGATCACTTCACGCTGATCTTCCGGAAGACGATCAAGCATTTCACGAACACGGTCGTGACTTTGACGCTTCATCATTTTGCTTTCAGCGCTGTCTTCATAAAAATTGATTACTTCAAAAATGTCTTTGTCATCACCGTTTTTAATTGTCGGTGTTCGTTTTACTTTACGGAAATGATCGACACAAAGATTATGGGCAATACGCATGGCCCATGGTAAGAATTTACCTTCTTCAGTGTATCTTCCGCTACGCATTGTATCAATAATGCGGATAAAAACGTCCTGGAAGATATCTTCAGCAAGGTATTTGTCCTTTACTAAAAATAAAATAGATGTGTAAAGCTTGTCCTTGTGACGGAGCACAAGAATTTCCAAAGCTTCAGTGTTCCCTTCAACAAAAAGTTGAATGAGATCGTTGTCAGTTTTTTTTGTAAATGCTTTCATAAACGGTTTTTGGTGGTTTAGATATTGGTTTTGGTTTTCAGTATGTACGAATGATCAAGAAAACAATTAGAGTAGATTTTGTAGGATCAATAGGCGAGATTTTTTTTTTGGTTGACGGTTATTGTGTAACCGGACAATAAAATTAAGAGAAAAAATACAACTGCCAACTACTGGGGAATGAAAATCGAATCTTTTTTTAAAATGAAATGTTAATGATTGTATTGATTTCTAATGAGTCAGCGTAAATTTGTGACCCTTGATGCAAACCACAAAATCGAAAAACTCCGATACAAATAGGGTGAAAGTACCCGGCACCGATGTTATTTTTATTCGGGGCGCCAGGGTGCACAATCTCAAAAATGTCAGCGTTGAGATACCAAGAAACAAGCTTATTGTGGTTACAGGTGTGTCAGGCTCAGGCAAATCTTCCCTTACAATTGATACATTATATGCTGAAGGCCAAAGACGTTATGCGGAAAGCCTTAGCGCTTATGCAAGACAATTCCTGAACCGGATGAACAAGCCTGATGTAGATTATATTAAAGGCTTGTGTCCTGCGATTGCCATCGAACAAAAGGTTGTAACACGAACTCCGCGAAGTACTGTGGGTAGCATGACCGAGATTTATGATTACCTGCGGTTGCTATACGCCAGGATTGGAAAAACTTTTTCACCCGTTTCAGGCAAGCAGGTAAAAAAGGATGATGTGAAGGATGTAGTGGATGCAATAAAGAAGCTTAATGAAGGGGATAAGGTTTATATTCTCATAGCATTAAAGCAACATAAGAACCGTGAGCTGAAGGAAGAGCTGAATATTCTTGTGCAAAAAGGATTCTCTCGGATGTATGTCGATGGAGAAATAATAAGACTTGAGGATCTGCTTGAAGGCAAATCAGAGATGGACAACAAGAAATCGAAAATATTTGTTCTTGTAGATAGAATAGTGGTAAAGGAATTTGATGAAGATGATATTCATCGTTTATCAGATTCTATCGGTACTGCATTTTATGAAGGTGAAGGAGATGTGTACGTGGAAGTACAGAAAGTAGTCGGGCATCAGGAGTCGGGAGTCAGGAGTTTGACGCCAAACTCTGAACTAAAGACTAAGAACTCATTACTTCATTTCAACAACCGCTTCGAGCTGGATGCTTTGCAATTTGAAGAACCCTCTCCAAATCTTTTTTCTTTTAATAATCCTTATGGTGCCTGCCCAACCTGCGAAGGCTTTAGTCAAGTGTTGGGCATAGATGCTGATCTTGTTATTCCTGACAGGAGATTAAGTGTATATGATGGAGCAGTAGCCGCATGGCGTGGTGAGAAAATGGATTGGTGGAGAAAACAATTTATTAAAGTCTCTGCCGGTACAGGTTTTCCTGTTCATAAGGCGATCGGTGATCTTACAGATAAGCATTACAAACTTTTATGGGAAGGTATCGATAACATTGGGATCAATGCTTTTTTCAAAGATGTTGAATCACAGTTATACAAGGTTCAGTATCGTGTTATGTTAAGTCGCTATCGTGGAAGAACAACCTGTCCGGAATGCAAAGGATACCGTCTTCGCAAAGAAGCGTTGTATGTAAAAGTTGGTGATAAGCATATTGGTGAATTAAACGAATTGCCTGTAAAAGATTTACAACAATGGTTTAGTAGTTTGGAAGCAAAACTTTCTGAATATGAGAAACAGGTTGTCAAACGAGTACTGATCGAAATAAATAACCGGTTAAATACTTTATTGAATGTTGGATTAGGTTATCTCACGATGAGTCGTTTGGCCAATTCATTAAGTGGTGGTGAAAGCCAGCGTATTCAACTCACAAGAAATTTAGGAAGTAATCTTACCAACTCACTTTATATTTTGGATGAACCTTCCATTGGTCTGCATTCAAGAGACACCGAAAACCTGATCCGTGTTTTAAAAGAACTTCGTGATCTTGGGAATACTGTTGTTGTGGTTGAGCATGATGAAATGATGATGCGTGAGGCTGATCATATCATTGATATGGGACCGCTGGCTTCGCATTTGGGTGGTGAAATTGTTGCAGAAGGAAATTATGATGAGATCGTTTCAAACTTTAAAAGTCTTACGGGTAAATATTTAAAAGGCGAATTAAAGATCGAGCCGCCAAAGAATATAAGGAAATGGAACCGCTCGATAAAAGTGGAAGGAGCAAAACAGAATAATCTTAAAAATATCAATGTTGAATTTCCGTTGAATGTGCTTTGCGTGGTAAGTGGTGTAAGCGGGAGCGGTAAAACAACCTTGGTTAAACAAATTTTGTATCCTGCTTTACAAAAAATAAAAGGTGAGTTTGCCGATAAAGTAGGGTTGCATAAAACAATTACAGGCGATATCGAATCTGTTGCACAGATCGAAATGGTAGATCAGAACCCGATCGGCAAAAGCAGCCGTAGTAATCCTGTTACTTATATAAAAGCGTATGATGAAATAAGAGACCTGTATTCCAAACAAACTTTGAGTAAAATGCGTGGCTTTGAGCCAAAACATTTTTCTTTTAATGTTGATGGTGGTCGCTGTGATACCTGCAAAGGAGAGGGAGAACAAGTTGTCGAAATGCAATTCCTTGCCGATGTGCATTTGACCTGCGAATCGTGTGGGGGAAAAAGATTTAAAGAAGAAGTGCTGGAAGTAAAATATAAAGACAAAAGCATTTTTGATGTGCTGGATATGAGTGTGGATGAAGCGATCGATTTTTTTATTGCTGAGCCTGCAATCGTAAGAGCCATTCATCCTTTGAGTGATGTTGGATTGGGTTATATCAAATTGGGTCAATCTTCCGATACGTTATCCGGTGGTGAAGCGCAACGTGTAAAGCTGGCTTCTTTTCTTGGGAAAGGAAAAGGCCTTAATGCCAATAAGATACTTTTCATTTTTGATGAGCCCACAACAGGTCTTCATTTTCATGATATAAAAAAATTACTGACATCTTTCAATGCTTTGATCGAGCAGGGACATTCTATCATCGTTATCGAACACAACCTGGATGTTGTTCGCAGCGCTGACTGGATCATTGATCTTGGTCCCGAAGCCGGTGATGAAGGTGGTAATGTAGTATTTGCCGGTAAACCTGCTGATATTAAGAAAAGCAAACAAAGCATTACTGCACAATTCTTTTGACTTTGCCACTAAAGACCCTGGTCAAAACATTTCTTGTCAATAAACCGCTTTAACAAAAGCTATACAGTGATTGCGGAGCAAAATCAGTTAGTTTGCCGTTATGAAGATCATACTTTCTGTATTGATTTGTTTTTGTTTTCAGATCTCATTTTCACAAAAGCTGGATATTAATTCGCTTGAAATATTATTGAACGCGTCTGTTCGTGCTGCAGATACTTTGCTGAAAAAATCCCATTTTTCTTTGTCTGATAAAGAGATCGCCAAAGGGTATAGTAATTATTATTACACTTCTTATGAAAGACAAGATCTCGGAAAACAGTTGCTTCGGTCAGTTAGCTTTATGGATGTATATGATGGTGCCGATACCTCAAGATTAATTTTATACAGAACCTATTATGAAGATGACCAGGAGGAATTGAGAAAGCAGTTACTTACAAATGGATATGAATTATTCGGTAGTACAGGCAATAATTTTATTTATAAAAAAGGGGATTATACGATCACCAATAAAATAACATTGAAAACAGCGAAAGGTAGTAAACCGGTTACGGCTTACGAATTTGAGTTAGGCAAATAACTTATCGCAAACGATCAAGGCTCTTCACCAATTTTTCATCCTTCCATATTCCGTTTATCGCTAATAAAAGAAAAACCGGTATCGCCAATGCAAATACAGAAGTCAAAGCCATGTTGCCGCTGATGAATTTTGTTAATTCGCTGAAATAAAGAATAATATTAATGATAGAAAGCCCTGCGGAGGCAACCGTAAGCCATATTTGTTGCTTTCTGTTTTTATATATAAATATAGTATAGATCGTTCCTCCAACTACCGCGGCGGTAAAAATCAAAACAAGAAAGCTGGAAGAAGCGACGAGCTTCTCATATACCTGAACATTTTCTTTATTGATAACATTTCCTGTATAAAACGGAAACTTGTAAGTAAGCGCCGCAAAAAGTGCTGATAGAAAAAGCCAAACTGTTTGAATACGCTGGATCATGGTGAAACTTTTTTCAAAAATAAGGGATAAAGGTTCAGGCCGCAAGTAGTGTCCGGCTCTTAAGCAGGCTTAATATTATTATTCATTCTAAAGAAATTATCCGGATCATATTTTTTCTTTATTGCTTTTAGTCGTTCAAAGTTTGGTCCATATGCGTTTGCTATTCTTGGGTCATCGTCACCACCAAGATGATTTACATACACCCCATTAGTGAGTGGTTCGATCTCTTTCCAGAAATTTCTCGTCCATGTTATATTTTTTTCGTCATCAGCAGCATCAAGCCATTGACTGATGATATCGCTATCCCATTGATCACGACGATTACCGAATGCTGTTACTTCAGTTGCAGTTCTTGCAGCAGCGCCACGTATATGGAGAAATAAAACTGGCGACATTGGCGATGGACGGGTTGCTACATATTTTAAAACGATATCGAGTAACTCATCAGACAGATCAGTAAAATATCCAGACTTCCAGTAACGGCGAATACCAGTTGGTGCAGCAGCATCAAGAATTGATTGCAATGCGGTATAGGGCATGTCTGTTACCATATCAGCAATTGGAGTTCCAAATGCACGGAGTGGTGCTAAATGCTTATCCGCTTCTTCTATATCACCCAGCCATGCGGGTAATAGCATAGTAACGGGCAACCCATCAGGTGTAACGATAAAACCAGAATAAGCCATTAATTCGTCGGGAGCAGTACGTGCATACTCCCTGTAAAATTTCATAACCGATTTTGCTTGCTCCATTGGGTACAATATCATTCCGGCTTTAACACTTGGCCCAAATGAATGCAATTGATATTTAAATTTTGAAACGATACCGAAATTCCCGCCGCCACCCCGAATAGCCCAATACAGATCAGGATGATTGTCTTCATCAACTTTCACTTTTTCTCCATTTGCCAGAACCATCTCTGCCCCTAATAAATTATCGACTGTGAGGCCATACTTTCCCATTAGCCAACCAAGACCACCACCTAATGTCAAACCTGCTAGACCCGTATCTGAAACAGTACCGCCAGTTGTAGCAAGCCCATGCGCCATTGTAGCCGCATCGAACTCACGCAAAATAACACCAGGCTCGGCTGTTGCTGTTTTATTTGAAACATCCACTTTTATCTCTTTCATTTTTGAAAGATCGATCATCAGTCCAGCATCGCAGACGGCATTGCCCGCTACATTATGTCCGCCGCCTTTTACGGAAACGATCATATTATTTTTCTTTGCAAATCTTACACATGCACTAATGTCATCGGCATTTGTGCATTGAGCAATGAAGGCTGGCTTTCTATCGATCATTCCATTCCAAACTTTCCTGGCATTATCATATTCTGCATCTCCGGTCATTAATACTTTTCCTTTGATAACAAGTTGTTGGACTTGAGTGCTCATCTAGATCGTTTTAATGTTAATGAAATGAAGAGTTACAGGCGGGTTAGTGTCCTAAGGTAAGAGTATTTATGTATTCAAAACAAAAACAGGTTTAGAAATTCAAAATTTCTAAACCTGATTATAAAAAATGTTCTATAATGTCTTTTACCCGAGTTCCGGATAAAGCGGGAACTGTTTCATGAAATCTTTTACATCCGCTCTAACAGATGCAATTGTTTTTTCATCATCTGCATTCATCAATACTTTGTCGACCATCTCGACAATTGTTTCCATGTGATCTTCTTTCATACCTCTTGTAGTAACAGCAGGCACGCCAATACGAATACCAGAAGTAACAAATGGAGATTTATCATCGAACGGAACAGCATTCTTATTAAGAGTGATATGAGCTTTGTCTAAAGTTTCCTGTGCTTTTTTACCAGTGAGATTTTTATTCCGAAGATCTATCAGCATTAAATGATTATCAGTACCGCCGCTGATAAGATTATAACCACGGTTCACAAGTGAGGCTGCCATTGCTTGCGCATTACTGATGATCTGCTTTCCATAAGTTCTGAAGTCGTCTGATAAATTTTCACCAAATCCAACTGCTTTTGCGGCGATCACATGTTCAAGCGGGCCGCCTTGTGAGCCCGGAAATACAGCAAGATCCAATAGCTGACTCATGGTTCTTAAATTTCCTTTTGGATCTTTTATGCCCCAGGGGTTTTCAAAATCATGACGAAGCATGATGATACCGCCTCTTGGCCCACGCAATGTTTTATGTGTTGTTGAACTTACAATATGACAATGATCAAAAGGATCATCAAGTAACCCTGACGCTATTAATCCTGCAGGATGTGCAATGTCAGCAAACACGATTGCGCCAACTTCATCAGCAATTGCACGAATACGTTTATAATCCCATTCACGACTATAAGCAGATGCACCGCAAATGATCATCTTTGGTTTTTCCGTTTTTGCTTTTGCTTCAAGTTGGTCATAGTCTACAATTCCCTCTTTCGTTACTCCATAGTGAAGTGCCTGGTAAGTTTTGCCACTAAAGTTGGCGGGACTGCCATGCGTAAGATGGCCGCCCATGCTAAGATCGAGGCCTAAGAATTTCTCACCAGCTTTCATTACTGCGAGAAATACAGCGCCATTTGCAGAAGCGCCGCTATGTGGTTGAACATTTGCCCAGGAGCAATTAAAAACTTTTTTCAAACGTTCAATTGCTAATGTTTCTATTTCATCAACAACTTCGCAACCACCATAATATCTTTTGCCAGGATAACCTTCGGCATATTTATTTGTCGGACAGGTTCCCATGGCCTGCAATACCTGTAACGATGTAAAATTTTCAGATGCGATGAGTTCAATGCCATTACGTTGACGTTCGAGTTCTTTATTTAGAAGATCAAAAACCTCGGTATCTTTTTGTGTTTCTATTGCTACCATGCTTAAAAGTTATTTGTGTTGCTGAATAGAATTGGGTTAGTTGAAGAGTGCGACGCAACAGGAGCTTAATAGCAGTACTACAGTTGGTAACACAATGATTTAAACAGCAAAAATAAGAAAGCATCAAATGCCGTAAGATGCGGTGAATAAGTTTTTGTTTATTAATAATTCACTATTTTCACAAGCTCTAAAATCAACATGAAGGCCATAATCCCAGTTGCAGGCGCCGGCACAAAGTTGCGTCCACACACTTACACCCAACCAAAAGCCCTGATTCCACTTGCAGGAAAGACGGTGCTTAGCATAATCATCGACCAGGTAAAGGAAGCCGGTATTGATGAGGTCATTTTTATTGTGGGATATCTTGGCGATAAGATCAGGGATTATGTACAGCAAAAACATCCGGAATTACAGGCACATTTTGTTCATCAAACAGAAAGGTTGGGGCTTGGTCATGCGGTGAGAATGGCAAAAAGCATTGTAAAGAATGATGAAGTGTTTGTAGTGCTGGGCGATACTATTTGCGAGTATGATGTAAAAGCAGTGATCGATAGCCCGCATTCAATGCTGGGTGTTCGTAAAGTGGATGATCCCCGTGAGTTTGGTGTGGCCGAAATTGACGAAGATGGTTTTATTGATCATGTGATCGAAAAGCCGCAGATACCAAAAAGCAATATGGCATTGGTGGGTTTGTATAAAATAAAGGAAAGTGAACAGTTGTTTCGGTGTTTGGAATCAAACATCAAACAAGGTTTGCGCAGTCATGGTGAATACAGTCTTACTGATGCACTTGATTGTATGATCAAGCAAGGTGCAAAGTTCAAAAGTTTTAAAGTGGACAATTGGTTTGACTGTGGTAAAAAAGACACTTTGCTTGAATCGAATGCCACGTTGTTGAAAAAATTTGGAAGCAATGTTGACGACCAACATCATTTTGAGAACACGGTTATTATTCACCCTGTAAGTATCGGGGCTAACTGCGATATAAAAAATTCCATCATTGGTCCGAATGTTTCCATTGGAGAAAATACAAAGATCAATTACTCAATCATAAAGCAATCTATTATTGGTTCTTACTCTAATCTTTTTGATATAGTGTTGGATTATTCGCTTATCGGCAGTGACACAGGCATTCGCGGCGAATCAAGAACGCTGAATATTGGAGATAATACGGATATGGATCTGGGGTAATGTGCCAATTTGCAAATATGCTGATGTGCTAATGATTTTTTGCTCCCAACTTAGATTCGCTGATTAAACTTTTCTTGCGTCGCACTCTTGTACTGAATTAATTCTATTGGACAATTTTGTCAATTGCCTGTTGCCAATTGATTATTTCTCCTCCCGTATCTTTACTTCATGTCTGATTTTTCTAATCGTGTCACCAAATTATTCGGAATAGATTATCCAATCATTCAGGCTGGAATGATATGGGCAAGCGGTTGGAAATTGGCAAGTGCAGTAAGTAATGCAGGAGGATTAGGATTGATTGGCAGCGGCAGCATGTATCCGGACGTTTTGAAGGAACATATTCAAAAATGTAAAGCTGCCACATCAAGACCATTTGGTGTAAATATTCCTTTGCTTTATCCCGATATTGATAAGCATATTCAAATTGTAATTGAAGAAGGTGTAAAAATTGTTTTTACAAGTGCCGGCAACCCTAAAACATGGACATCAGTTTTAAAAGAAAAAGGGATAACAGTGGTGCATGTTATCAGCTCATCAAAGTTTGCAAGAAAATCAGAAGAGGCAGGTTGTGATGCAGTAGTCGCAGAAGGGTTTGAGGCCGGTGGACACAATGGAAGGGAAGAAACGACAACAATGGTTTTAATACCTGCCGTTGTAAATGCTGTAAAAATTCCTGTAATTGCCGCCGGAGGAATAGCAACGGGGAAACAAATGCTTGCCGTAATGGTGATGGGGGCTGAGGGAGTGCAAATGGGCAGCCGCTTTGTTGCAAGCGAAGAAGCTTCATCTCATATTAATTTTAAGAATGCCGTGATCAATAGTAATGAAGGCGATACGATCCTAACGTTGAAACAATTAACCCCGGTCAGACTTATTAAAAACGATTTTTATAAGCAGGTACAGGAAGCGGAAAATAAAGGAGCTAGTGTAGAAGAATTAAAGGCAATATTAGGCCGGGCCAGAGCTAAGAAAGGCATGTTTGAAGGCAAGTGGGTGCAAACGTTAGAGATATATTACCAGCGGCAAAAATTGTGGATGAAGTGTGGCAGGGCTTTAAAGAAGCTTTGGCCAATCCAATTAAAATGATTTAAATTTGACACGTGTGATGGAGCCATGCGAAACGAAAACCACTTAACCGCTTTGTCAAATGAAACAAAGAATCCTCCTGCTAATTGCTATATGCACGATGGGTTGTTTACAATCCAAAGCATCCGGCATTGATCCTGGAACTCCCGGGAAAAAAAGCATAAATGAAGTTGCTGGTAACATTTTTGATGGGGATTCAAAAAAGCCTATCAGTGAGGTTACAGTTACTGCTTACTCAGCCAACAAGAAAGAAAAATTTGTGATCACAGATGAATGGGGCCGGTTTGTATTCGATGAATTAAAAACAGGCATCTATAAACTTGTATTCGAAAAAGAAGGATACAGAAAAGTTGTTCGTGAGAAAGTATCAATTAAAGCAGATGAAACTTTTCAAATGCGTATTGAAATGATCGAGGCGGATGGATTCGATCTGCTGCCTTCACCCTTTCAATTTTTCGATACTGAATAGAGGGAGAAAAACTAATCTTCGACAAATTGGGATGTAAATATTACATCCCAATTTTTTTTATTATGCCTGAGCAAAGAAATTCCATTTACGATCCATAATGCTTCATATTTCTTCTTCGAGAAAACTTCCCAGGCTTCATGGAATGCTTTTTTATAAAGATCCCTTGTAGCTAAAGTTACATGTGGATGAAAAGGTCGATCCTCTTTTTTTATTGGGAATTTATTTTGACTAAAAAAAAACTCTTCAAATGATTGATAGAACCCATTCAGTATTTCACTTTTCACTACATCTACAAAAATTACTTTTGGTTTGAAGGATGCGAAATCTTTAAGAGTTACCTCAAATTTATTTTTTGTGACACTGAACTCGCGGATCGAATTTATAAGATCATTTTCCAGGTCTTCATTCATCCAGAAAGGAGGGATAATAGTTATATGTGCCGGCGATTTTAGAGCGACGGAACATTCAAAGCGTTCTTTGAAAAAATTTTTCCATTTTAACGCTTGTTGATTGATCTCTTCAGGAGCTACTATTGCGATAAAATACATATTCATAAAAAAACAGCCGAAGCACAAAGCTACGGCTGTTCCCTTTTCATGGTCCCGATAATGATCGGGGTTGGTTTGGCATGGCTATACTTAATCTATATCGATATTAAAGTCATCATCTGATTTTTCGATCGTGAATTTCTTACGTTTATCAAGAAAGGTTTTATATTTCTTATAAGTTGCATCGCTGGCTTTTTTACCATCGATGAATAATTCACCATTATTATGTTTGATCGTGTATCCCTCTTTCTTATTTATTAAACCATCCTTTTCAAGACCATCAACAAATTCCTTATACTCTTTCATTTCGACCTTAGCTTTTTCAATTTCCACTTTGGCATTTTCCAGTGACTTTTCAATTTCAGGTCCCATCTTGCTTAATTCAGCTTGCATTTTTTCCATATCAAGCTGCATTTTATTCATGTCAATTTCTTTTAGTTTATCAAAATCAATCTTCATTTTATCCCATTCAATTTTCTGCATGGATTCCTGTACTTCTTTTTGAATTTTTGCTGCATCAAATTCTTTCATGGCTTTTGCCATTTCTTTTTCAATATTTCCAAAATCAATTTTGGCCATTGATTTTTCCATTTCCTTTTGGATCTTTTCAAAGTCAACATCACGCATTGCTTTTTCCATGTCAAGCTGCATTTTCTTCATATCCAATTTCTTCATCGATTCATTTAAATCCTTTTGCATTTTTTCCATATCCATTTTCAGATCGACACCGTTAAGTTCATCAAGGACATCATCCAGGTCGCGGATCTTTTTTTCTTTTTTTGGAATGGTATCGCATTTATCATAACCGTTATCATTCCATGCGGCGTATGTATTTTTAAAGTCCCAGGAACTAAGGATAAATACAGAAGTGATAGCCACAGCTGCTACAGCAAGTGGTATTCGGAAATTTCTCAGGTTGGTCATAAACTTAGTTTAGAGTGATTTGTTTTGTTTGGCTTTACTGAACCAAATATACGATTGATTTCGTATTAACAAAATCCCAATCTTCAAAAAAGAAAATTTTAACAAATAGGGGAGAAGGACCAAGAGATCATGAACGGCGAACCCATTTGATCATTTCTTTCCAGGTGGCTTTTTTGCCATAAAGCAAAATGCCTGTTCGGTATATTTTGCCGGCAAGCCATGTTGTAAAAATGAAACCTAGTATAAGCAGGCCCATCGAAAGAAATAATTCCCACCACGGCACTACTTCAGGTACACCTTTCGCTACTCGTCCCATCATTACAATAGGCGATGTAAATGGTATCATGCTTCCCCAAAATGCCATAGGACTATCAGGGTTCTCAATTGATGTACTTAAAATAATAAATCCAAAAACGATAGGCATCATTATTGGCAGCATCAGGGATTGTGCCTCCTGGGGGTCTTCATTAACAGCGCTGCCAACTGCTGCAAATAAAGAAGCATAAAATAAATAACCGCCAAGAAAATAGAACAGGAAGCAGGTTATAATCAGTGGCCAGTTTACTTCAGTGACTAATGTGTTGGTAGCTTTCAGCATTTCAAGAGCCGCCGTATTGTTTGATCCCCCTGGTAATTGCTGCTGCGCTTGCTGAATTTGCTGAAACTGTTCCATCGTTTCGGAAGAAACAAAGAGTGGGATAATGTTCACAATGATCATCAGGAAAACTATCCAAAGCAGCATTTGTGTCAAACCGACTGCTGCAATGCCTAATATTTTACCCATCATTAATTGAAAGGGTTTCACAGAAGAAACAATTACTTCTGCAATGCGACTTGTTTTTTCTTCCATTACCCCACGCATCACCATTGCTCCAAAAACAAACATGGTTATATAAATAATTATACCACAACCAAACCCAATAATGTAAGGAAGCTTATTATTTGCTTCCTTGCCTGTATCAAGCTGGTTGGTTATCTGGGCTGCTTTTTCGCTTGCCGTGCTGATAGAGTCAAGGACTTTTCTTTCGATGTTCTTTTGTTGAAGCATGTTATACTCTATTGCCTTTTTCACTTGTCTTTCCACATAGCCCATCGTTTCCATGCTCAACGACTTTTTCGATTCGATCACATATTTTTCTGTCGCCGTATCCGCATTCACTTTTAAAATGCCAACATAACCTTTTGACTCGTAGTTTGCAGAATTGACATCTGTCGGGTATTCAAAAATTACAGAAGACGAATCGTTTTCAAGGTTTTTTTGTAAATATCCCGGGTCATTTACAACGGCTATCTTTACTTTATTTCGTGATTTGATGGCTAGAAAAGTAGAGCCAATAATAAAAGCAACGATAACGATCGGAAATAAAAAAGTTGAAAGAAGAAAAGTTTTATTTCTAACTCTTGTCAGGTACTCTCTTTTTATTACAAGCCATATCTTATTCATAAAATAATATTACAAGGTGATTGCCTGGAATTGTCTTGTTAACGGGGTGCCTTCAACGAGCTTGATGAAAATATCGCTGAGTGAAGGAAGCATTTCATTAAAAGAAACAATTTTCGCCCCTTGCTGTAGAAAATAATTTAATACATCATTAGGTTTAAACCCTTCTTTGATCTTTACTACATATTGATGATCCTTCGTGCCTACCATTTCAAATGGCGGATTAGCGTTAAGACTGGCAGGTATTTCTTCAAACCCTATACTAAAAAGGTTTTCCTTGTATTCATGTTTTACACCTTTCACCGTACCATCAAGAATTTTTTTTCCTTTGTTTACAAGGATAATATGGTCACAGATCTCTTCTACTTGTTCCATACGATGAGTACTAAAAAGTATTGTCGATCCTTTTTGCGCCAGTTTGAAGATTTCGTCTTTGATTAGGTTGCTGTTTACGGGATCGAGACCGCTGAAAGGTTCATCAAGAATAATAAGCTTTGGCTCATGTAAAACGGTAGTAACAAACTGTAGTTTCTGGCTCATTCCCTTTGAAAGATCTTCCACTTTTTTTGTCCACCAGCTTTGCATTTCAAATTTCACAAACCATTCTTTTATTTTCGTCATTGCATCACTCTTTTTCAAACCTTTCAATTGAGCAAGGTAAACCGCTTGTTCACCGATCTTCATTTTTTTATAAAGACCTCTTTCCTCCGGCATATAACCAATATGAACAACATCATTTATCGGGTCAAATTTTTTTCCATCAAAAAGGATCTGGCCTTCATCAGGATAAAATATACCTGTGATCATTCGGATCAAGGTGGTTTTGCCGGCGCCATTCGGACCAAGTAAACCAAAAATGCTTCCTTTGCTTACACTAAAGCTTATATCGTCAACTGCTTTTTGTGTTGCAAAATATTTTTTCAGATTTTGAACTTCCAGTAACGGCATATTGTAAAATTTCAGTTGCCAAAATTAGGCAGGGGGAATCACGATTGGTAAAATAAATCATTGCTGGCAGGATATTTCTTAAAATTGGCTTGCTAACTGAGTTTCAACAATAGATAAAGCAACTCTTTCCCCATCTATTGCGGCACTTACAATTCCGCCAGCATAACCAGCGCCTTCGCCGCAAGGATATAGATTTTGTATTTGAGGATGCTGAAGGGTTTCGGCATTGCGGGGAATACGAACCGGTGATGAAGTTCTGGATTCAGTAGCTACAATTACAGCATCATTGGTATAATAACCCCGCATTTTTTTTCCAAATTCTTTAAAGGCTATTCGTAATCTTTCATTAGCAAATGGTGGTAATACATCTTTTAGCAATGCAGAATTAATTCCGGGCAAATAAGAACATTGAGGCAAGGATGAACTCGTTTTATTATCACAAAAATCAATGAGTCGCTGGGCCGGGGCCACAAATTTTCCCCCACCTGCTGCAAATGCTTTTTGTTCTACTTCTTGTTGAAAATACATTGTCGAAAGAGCACCATGTTTTTTATAAGCCAGGACATCCTGTTCCTCAACGGATACCACAATTCCACTGTTTGCAAAAGGATTATTTCTTTTGGAAGGAGACCAGCCGTTTACAACAAGCTCATTTGGGTTAGTGGCAGCAGGTGCAATGATACCACCGGGACACATACAAAAAGAAAAAACACCTTTTCCATCCACTTGCTGAACCAGGCTATAAGAAGAAGGGGGTAGAAATTCATCCCGAACCACGCAATGATACTGAACAGAATCGATCAGAGATTGGGGATGCTCAATCCGAACTCCCAAAGCAAATGGTTTGACTTCAATTTTAATTTTTTTTTCATGAAGCATTAAAAAAATATCTCGTGCTGAATGACCCGTGGCAAGGATCACCGCATCTCCTTCTATTGTTGCACCGTCGGCAGTAATCACTTTTTTTATGATACCATCAACTGTTTTAAGATCAATTACTTTTTTCTCAAATAAAAATTCACCACCGCTATCAATAATTTGTTTCCTGATAGCAGTTATTATTTGCGGTAACTTATTTGTTCCAATATGTGGATGAGCTTCATAAAGGATCTTTTCATCAGCACCAAACTGCACCAATAAGTTCAAAATACGGTTTACATCACCACGCTTAGTACTGCGGGTATATAATTTGCCATCACTATAAGTGCCGGCACCGCCTTCACCAAAACAATAATTGCTTTCCGGGTTGATAATGCCTTCTTTATTTAAAACCGCCAGATCTCTTCTTCTCGATTTTACATCTTTACCACGTTCAAGAATGACGCATTTGATGCCTTTTTCTATTAATTGTAATGCTGCAAATAATCCTGCGGGTCCTGCTCCGATAATTATAACTCTTTTCTTTGCGTGAGTAACGTCTCCAAAATTGATCTTATTGAATGGTCTATGATGGTATGGTTCATTTATAAACGCTTCAATGGAAAGATTGACGAATACCTGCCGGCTTCGGGCATCAATTGATTTTCTTAGAACTGCATAACCTGTGACCTCGGATACTTTACAACCAGCTTCGGCAGCAACAATTTTTTTCAGATAATTATCATCTGTTGCTTCAGAAGGCTTGACTTTTAGAGTAAGTTGTTTTTTCATGAATTACAGGCCGGTTATTTATACCGGAGCTGAATTGTTTTTGCAAATATTGAATTTTTATTGATAAAAACTGTCCCGCTTCAGGTGGGACAATTACCAGATATTTTTTTTGAATCAGTTTTCTGTAAGTATCAACTCAACTCTTCTGTTAAGGGTTCTTCCTTCAGCTGTATTATTTGTCGTTACAGGTTTGTCTTCACCATAGCCTACTGCGTTCAAACGGCTAACAGCAATTCCTTTACTCACCAGGTAATCCACTACAGCTTGAGCCCTGTTCTTGCTCAACGTTAAATTATAAGCATTTGAACCAGTATTATCTGTATGGCCTTCTATTGTAAGTTTGACATCAGGATATTTTTTCAGGATATCTGCAAGTTGATCCAAAGGTTCGTAAGATATTTCCTGGAGCGTGGCTTTATTAGTATGGAAATAAATGTTTTTAGCGATATAGGTAAGTTTAGTTTTGACATCCTCAGGACATCCATAGTTTGAGGCCGGACCTTGTGTATCAGGACAACGGTCTGTGGCATCAGGAACCCCGTCACCATCACGATCTGTAACGGGACATCCATCATTCTTAGTTGAACCTGGCTCATCAGGACAGCGGTCTTTATTATCTGTAACACCATCTTTGTCGCGGTCAGGATATGGACAACCATCCAGTTCTGGATAGCCCGGCATATCAGGACATTTGTCTTTATCATCAAATATGCCATCTTTATCAGTATCAGGTATTGGGCATCCTTCGTATTTGACAACACCCGCAACAGTCGGACATTTATCCCTGCTATCAAATATGCTGTCACCGTCCGTGTCTTTATCAACAGGAGGAGGAGCAACAACAGGTTCTGGCCAAGGCTTTGACTTCCGGAATCTTAGTCCTATCGTGATCTGAAATCCCCGATTAATCATTGAAATACCAGGTGCAATAGTATGTACTTCATAAAATCCGTACATGTACCGGCCACTTAGCATAATATCTTTCCGTATCCAATATTCCAATCCGCCGGTAATATGAGCATCAAATTCTTCAACGGATCCTGTTATATCAAACTCTCCAAATTTGTTGCTTTCTTCCGCATAAAGGATTGCATCCAACTGTGGACCTGCAAACGCCACAAACTTTTTTGAAAATTGATATTTTATTAAAAGAGGAATTGAAAAATAATTGAAACGAAAGTTTTTCTTTTCTTTTAATTCAGTTGTTAGATCACCTCCCATGGATGAATAAAGGAACTCGGGTTGAAAAGAGATAGGAAATTTTCTTATAGGGATGTTTACAAATGCTCCAGCAACAAAACCGGTACGAAAAGCGGAGTTGACAAGATCGGATGAATTTCCATTCAAATTTAAGCGAGATACATTCACACCGGATTTAATACCAAATGAAACTTTTTGCTTGTCGGTTGTCTGGCCTGTTGCGGGTAGTGAAATAAAGAAAAATACTGTTGCCAGTAAGAGTAAAAATTTTCGCATAGCAGTATAAAAATTGGATGCCCTAAAGTAAGGATAAATCCGAACCCAATCAAGAAAGTTTATTTCATCTTGCATTGAATCAAAATAGTTTTTTCTAAAAAATAATTTTCCAATTTATCCGTATTTAAAAATAAAAGTATCTAACTTGAGATGCCTCCACCGATATGAGAAAATTTCCCTTTTATTCATTACTGATCGCTATTTTTTTTGCGGTTTCCTGTAGCACTTCTTATAAAACAGAAAATGTTCAATACAGCCATTATAGGATACAGCAATATGATGAAGGAAGCAAATCGCTTGCATCTATCGTAAAGCCATATTCTGATAGTGTAAATAAATTAATGAATGTTGTGATTGGTTACAATGATGCTCGACTGGAAAAGAAAAGAGAAGGCAACACATTAGGATTTTTTATTACAGATGCATACATGGAAATGGCGAAACAAACATTAGATCTAAAAGTTGATGTTGCCTTTATGAATTCAGGAGGTATTCGTTTGCCTGAAATGCCAGCCGGCGCCATTACACAAGGAAAGATCTTTGAATTAATGCCGTTTGATAACCTGATGGTATTATTAAAAGTGAAAGGGGGTCTCTTAAAACAATACCTTGATACACTGGCAGCCAATGAAGGTGTGATAGAATCAGGCATTACTATGCAAATTGTAAATAAAACAGCACAACAAGTAATGATCGGCGGCAAACCGCTTGACTTAAATGGAGATTATACGATTGTACAATCAGATTATGTTGTTATGAACTCCAACTTACTTAAAAATATTAATAGGATCACTAATGGATACCTGCTTCGTGATGCGATTCTTGATTATGTGAAGTACATCAACCGTCAAAATAAAAAAGTAACAGTAACAAATATAGACAGGGTCAGTTATGTTAACTAGGAAAGCATTTATATATAATAATGTAATGACTGCAGGAACCCTCTTTGCCGGCAAATCATTATTAACTGAATTAATTGCTGACGAAAAGATTTATCAACTCACTGTTTTACATACAAACGATGTACATAGTCGCATTGAACCTTTTCCAATGGATGGTGGAAGTAACCAGGGATTGGGTGGTGTAGCAGCAAGAGCCGAAATAATCGAAAAAATACGAAGAGAGGAAGAACATGTTTTGTTATTGGATGCTGGTGATATATTTCAAGGTACTCCTTATTTCAATTTTTATAAAGGCGAACCTGAAATGAAAGCAATGAGTTCAATGGGTTACGATGCAACCACGATTGGTAATCATGATTTTGATGCTGGACTGGAAAACCTGGCAACACAATTAACAAATCATGCAAAATTTCCAATGCTTGTTTCCAATTACGACTTTAGAGGCACACCGATGGAATATAAGCATGAGCCATATAAAATTTTTAAAAAAGGAAAAATAAAGATTGGCGTTTTTGGCTTGGGAATTGAAATGGCAGGTTTAGTAGCCGAAAACCTTTCCGCCGGAACAAAATATCTTGACCCTGTAAAGAAAGGAAACGAAATGGCATATAAATTAAAGAAGGAAAAAAAATGCGATTTGATCATTTGCCTTTCACATCTTGGGTATCAATATTCTGATAACAAGGTAAGTGATAAACGATTGGCAAATGAAACTGAAAATATTGATCTCATAATTGGAGGGCATACACATACATTTTTAAATGCTCCTGTTGTATATAAAAACAAGAAAGGAGATGATGTAATAGTAAACCAGGTCGGTTGGGCAGGAATTAATCTTGGCAGGTTGGACTTTAATTTCTCAAAATACTCGAGGAAAAAATTGTTCGGATCAAGTTCAATTACGGTTACAAAAAAAACAGAGGAATAAAAATTTTTTATTAGAAAAGATTTTTAGATATTCGTCCTCCTGTGAAAATTTTTTTCGTGTCCTTTGAAACAAACCCGTTGAAAAAAAGAAGATTCTTAACTCGATATAAATTGCTTACTAACTGATGGAGAAGAATGCTGAAAAAGTTTGGACTAATTGTTTAAAGATCATCAAAGACATGGCAGCATTTCAAAACATGGTTTGAGCCCATCAAACCAATATCAATAAAAAATAATATTCTTGTTATCCAGGTCCCCAGCCAATTTTTTTTCGAATATCTCGAAGAACATTATGTAAATTTATTGGCGAAGACATTGAAACGTGAGTTAGGTAAAGAAGCTCGTCTCGAATATCGCATAATGGTGGATAGTGGAAATAAGACCAAGCAGCCTTTAATGATGGATATTCCTGGTCAGGGTTATAAAATGTATCCGAATAACGAAATGGATTTTCCTCTCATCATAAACAACCCTGTTAAGAACCCATTTGTAATTCCGGGGTTAAAAAAGATGCAGATCGATCCGCAGCTCAATCCTGCTTATCTTTTTGATTCTTTTATTGAAGGTGATTGTAATCGTGTAGCACGCCGTGCCGGCAAAACCGTTGCCGAGAAACCGGGTGCCAATTCATTTAATCCACTTGTTTTATATGGAGGCGTTGGTCTTGGCAAAACACATCTTGCACAGGCGATCGGAAATGAGGTAAAGAGAACACATCCCAATAAAGTAGTTCTTTATGTAAGCTCAGAAAAATTCATCAACCAGTTCATGGATCATAGTCGCAACAATGCGATCAATGATTTTATCCATTTTTACCAGTTGATCGATATATTAATAGTAGATGATGTACAATTTTTTGCAAAAGCAGAAAAAAGCCAGGATGCATTATTTGCAATATTCAATCATCTGCACCAATCGGGTAAGCAGTTAGTGCTAACAAGTGATAAGCCTCCAAAAGACCTGGAAGGTGTGCAGGAAAGGTTATTGAGCCGGTTCCGCTGGGGTCTTAGCGCTGATCTACAGGTTCCTGATTATGATACAAGGATCGAGATCCTGGAAAGAAAAATGAAGCATGATGGTTTGGAAATGCCAAAAGAAGTGGTGAAATATATTGCCTATAACATCAGTAATAACGTAAGGGAATTAGAAGGGGCTTTGATATCATTGCTGGCACAATCTTCGCTGAACAGGAGAGAGATCGATCTTGATCTTGCTAAAAAAGTGCTTAGAAACTTCGTCAAATCATCCAGTAAAGAAATCACGATCGAAACCATTCAGAAAATGGTTTGCGATTACTTCGATGTGCCTTATGATAAGCTTTTGCAAAAAACGAGGAAAAGGGAGATAGTACAGGCCAGGCAGATCACAATGTACCTTGCCAAAGCATTTACCAAAAACTCTTTAAAAACGATCGGCGAACATTTTGGGGGTCGTGACCATACTACTGTAATTCATTCATGCCAGACGGTGAAAGACCTGATGGATACCGATGGCGTATTCCGCGAAAATGTGCTGGAGCTTCAGCAAAAAGTGCAATTAGCGGCAATGTGATCGACTTTGGATTTAAAAATGTATTTAAAAGAGTCCTCAACTGAAAGTTGGGGATTTTTTATTCTATAAAAAACAGAATAAAGCCTTTCGTAAAGGAATTAATCTTTATTTTTGCCACCCCTTTAAAAAAGGGAATCGGGAAGTAGCGCAGGCCGGTAGCGCACCTGGTTTGGGACCAGGGGGTCGCAGGTTCGAATCCTGTCTTCCCGACACGAAGGGTCGACCCGATTAAATCGGGTTCTCCCGACCTAAAAAAGGATCGCCTCGATTTTAATCGGGGCGTTGCTAACTAAGAGTATCAATTCAGTCATTTTCACAAGGTGAGGTGGATGAGTGGCTGAAATCAACGGTTTGCTAAACCGTCGTACGTCCTTAAAGATGTACCGAGGGTTCGAATCCCTCCCTCACCGCAGTTAGAGCCACAATGATCTTGTGGCTTTTATATTTTACATACATGAGTTATTTTGCTGTGGGAGATCGAATATTTTCCTCACGACAGTGACGGTACAATCATCCTTTTTTTAGATTCTATTTCGAAAAGGCAAACAAAGAATAAGAAGAATATTTGACCTCTTTGTACCATCATCGCCATATCGGTAAAACAAAACAAACAAAAACAATAGAGGAGCCCGAGGTAAAGAATGTTTTTATAACGTAAAGCTTTTGAAAATTGAGTTATAAAAAAAAGGATCAAACAAATAACAGGAATGATTCCTGCGGCAATCCAGAAATCAAGAAATTGGTTATGGGGGTTAAAGATGTCATTAGGTTTTGTACTTTCCCCAAATTCAACGTATCGTTTATCCCCTAGCTCTATATTACGTTCGATCAAGATAAATTTTTTATCTCCTATTCCTACACCAAAAAGAGGGTGTTTTTTTATTATCCGGATAGCTTCAGAGCTGTAATTAGCCCTGACAGAAATATTATTTAATTTCCAATCGCTACTGTTTTTATTATCTACCGCATTTTTTAAGTAAAACAACCCGGCCAATATGACGATCAAAGTCGAACCGGCAAGTATCCATCTGTAATTTTTTTTGGCAATAAGCTTAATGATTATAGCAGCGGCACCGGTTAAAATAACTCCTACAATTGAAATTGCAATTTTTTGATTTATCAAAGGGGAATCAAACCTGTAAATGATATCGCCAATATTGGGCCCAATGTATTTAACTACTAACAAGTAATCTGTTATTGCCGTACCGGTAATAATAAGTCCGAAGAATAAAAAGTAATGTGATAGCTTTTTAAAAGAATATTTAATAAAGATACAGGCGATAATGAAACTATAAAGGGCAAAGTTAATAGTAGCAGATGTCAACATTATTAAATAGAGCAGGAAATAAACGATCATTAGTGCCTGCAGAATTTTAGAGAGACGGGTTTTCCATTCAAAGCCGAATTGTAAAATAAGAACTGCAAAAGCTATGTACAGAGAAAAGAAAACTGCATGAATGCTGGGGGTGAGTTGATGATAAGTTAGATTGTATACAAGATAAGAAGATTGATATGCTGATGAGACCGGCTTAAATCTATAAGAACCATCAAACAGACCGATTCGAATACCTGTTTGCACAAAATAGATGAGTGATGTAATTAAACAAGAGAAGACAAATACTTTTTTAAGAATATCTATTTGTTTTAGGGATAAGTTATTTGCTGTTGTCATAGCAATGGGAAGCGAAAGTAAAGGCAACACTGTTAAAATGCTTTTCATTGCCGCTTTTTTATCGTCCGAATAGAAAGTACTTAAAAGCAAGGCGAGGAAAAGGATCAGCAATAAAATATTCCTGGAGTTTGAAAGATATAAGGAAAGGTTATTTTTCATATTTCTCAGGTCGACAAGAAATACAGTAAAAAACAAAATGGAGAAAATGCTATTATAGGCGATCGGAAGAGGAAAGGAAACAGTCAATAAAACCAGTGATGGAAAAAGAATGTAGGCGATATATTTTGATTTGAAATCTTGCACTGCTTTTTATTTTAAGCTCGTCAAAGATGAGTTATAATTGTTCAGTTGGAAAAAAAATATATTATTTGCTAATTTAAAAATCAGGAAATAAGGTAGATAATGAGTGTGAATATATTTGTTTAATATTGCACGCAGAATCCCTGATAACACCATGTATAATCCATTTCTAAAAGATACCTCCATTATTTATGTCAGAACAAAAAATTAACCACGAGGATCAGATTTATATTCCGGGTATTAAAAATTTTATAAAGCAAATATTAGGTCTTTTTTTTTGGGCCTTTTCATTTTTCGCTTTGGCTGCCAATAAAAATAAACTTCTGCTTTTATGCGGCCTTCTTATAGGTTTTATTTCGGGATACATTTATTATACTACAAAACCGTCATTTTACAAGACTTCGATGGTTGTAATACATAGTGAACTCACTAAAAAAACCTATGCAGAGATTCTCGATCAGTTAGATAAACTCACTTCCGCAGGGTCCAAGCAAAGATTAGCGGACGCGTTAAAACTTCCTGTTGAATTGGCGGGCAATCTTCTATCTATTGATTCGAAAAATATTAATGATGAACCTTTAAGAGAAGATACTTCCTCAAAAATTAAACAGCCATTTAAAATTATTGTCGAATTAAAAAGTAATAAGGCATCCGACAGTTTGCAAAATGCTATTATCGATTACGTGAATAATAGCCCTTACATTAAAAGGCTAAAGCAAGAGCAGAATAAAAGTTACATCGAAAGAATTTCATTTATAGAAAGGGAACTTTCGAAATTAGATTCACTTAAAAATGAGTATACTCGTTTTCTTTCTTCATCAAGAATCTCGGCAACATTTTATAACAATGCATTTAATCCTACAGATATTTACATCCATTCAAATAGCCTGGTTAACCAGAAAGCAACAATTTTAAATTTGCTGAATGTTGATGGAACTGCTATTTCAGTAGTGGATGGTTTTAAAGTTCCTTCTTCCCCTCAAACCCCTTCATTATTCATATATCTATTGTTATTTGGAGGGATGGGGCTTATTGCTGGCTTTATATTGGGGACTCTTTATGAAGCTGAGAAGAAAGTTAACCGTAAATAAATTGTAATCCCCAAATAGGTGGCAAAAAATCTGATAGCGTACATGAACTTCGTAAGTAATGTAAAAGCAGGAATTGAAAGGTGTAAAAAGAATATACTTTTTAACAGGTTATTTACGGTACTCAGTATTGACATACTTGTAAAGGTTTCAGGGATAGTTTTGCTTCCTGTTTATTTGAGATTAATGACACAGGATGAGTATGGCCTGTATGGATACTTGTTGTCTATTATCATGACTTTTTCCATTGTGTTGAACTTTGGATTTTATATACCACTTAGCAAATTTTATCATGATTACCAGGATGCCGAGAAAAGAGGTAAACTACTTTTCACGATCTCTTTGTTATTGGTGATTATGTTAACATGTGTAATTCTTCCGATTTATTCTTTTGGGTGGGACTATGAACTGATAAAAATTCTTTTTAAAAACCCGGTTGACTATAAAGAATATCGCGGGGCAGTTTTAATAGCAATAATTGTTTCCGTATTCAGCTTTATGTTAACTACATTTTTTTTTACCAGCGAAAAACTAAAACATCTTAAGAGGTATAATATTTTTCGAATCATTTGTATTAATGTAGTTACAATTTTTTTTCTTTATCTTTTTCGTAATATAGATAGCGTAAGAATTCGTTTGCAAGCGACCTATATTATCGAACTCATCCTCTTTTTCTTTTTTTATTATTATTATATAAAAGAAATAAGGTTCAAGTTTAATAAAAATATGGCTATAACTGGTTTAAAGCTTGCCTTGCCCGTTATGATATCTGCAATATTTGGCATTGGGATCAACTTCATCGATAAGTTTTTTCTTGAAAAATACAGCTCCTTCAAAGATTTGTCATACTACTACCTGGCGGTTTCTTTAGCTAGCGCCATTCCGCTAATATTTGCATCGTTGCAAAACGCATGGCTTCCATTGTTTCTTAAAGAAAAGGATGTTCAAAAAAATATTGAAACCACTAATAAACTGATGCGCAGGCTTGTGATCGGCTTCCTGGTTTTATCAGTATTAATCATTGTTTTTTTTAAAATTATATTAGAACTGGGTATAATACAATCCAAATACAGCGAGACTATGGGCATTCTTCCATTACTCCTTCTTTCCCAAATTATTTCATCACTTGTATCCCTTCACACTAATTACCTGATCTATTTTGAACGAACCCATATAGCCTCTATAACTGGTTTTATACTTTGTATTATAAGTGTCGGTTTGAGCCTTTTACTTATACCCCGTTACAAAGTTTATGGAGCGGTGACTGTATCTTTAATTTCAAATATTTTTTACCTGGGTCTTTATTATTTTATTATAAAAAGAATTAAAAAAAGATATTTACAGTTAACCACCCATGTATAGCTTTACAATTAGTGTAATATGGAAAAAAGAAATGACAGGATGATTTATTTAAAAAAATCTATAAAAACGCTTTTCAAGCACCCTAATGTTCCGAGCATATTTTCTTTGATGAGGTATTTTCCGGAATGGCGAAAGTATCTGGCTCCGGATAGAAATTCTATTGCAGACAAAATTCCCTGGATCACGTTTTCAGCAATTGATTTCCTTAAAAAAATATCCCATTCTGAAATGCATATTTTTGAATACGGTTCCGGGGGGTCTACCCTATTCTGGGCATCACGGGTAAAAGAAGTGGTCAGCGTTGAGCATGACAGACTTTGGTATGAGAAAATAAGGTCCGAATTGCGCAATCACAATGTTACTAATATAAAATACATTCTTTCGGAGGCTGAGCCTGATAATAAATTTAAGGAAAAGAGTTTTGAGAATCCCGCTGATTATATTTCAAAGGATGAAAATTTTACAGGAAAAAAATTTGAGGCTTATGTGAAGCAGATTGATCAATACCCCGATGAATATTTCCATATTGTGGTAGTAGATGGCCGGGCACGTCCTTCATGTATATCACATGCTTTGAAGAAGGTGAAAAAAGGTGGGTATTTAATTGTTGATAATTCGGAAAGGGATTACTATTTAGTCCCATTTATGTTTAAAGAACCGTATTGGAGAGTTTGGAAGTTTTATGGGCCAGTACCCTATATATATCATTTTTCGGAAACAACAATTATAAAAAAAGAGGATATGGTATTAACATAAAGTATTTAAAATAAACTTGGTTTCCATTGTCAACATAAATGTGTGTTATGTAATGAGGATTCGGAAAAACATTTTGCCATGAGAGTCAGGCCAGTTTGCATATAATTTTACTTTAGCTTAAAATGGCTGTTAGAGTATTTGTCTTTTTCATAAATTAAAATTTGATTTTAATAATTTTAATGAGAAACTAAATATAACGGATTTCCAGTATTTTGAATGGTTAGAGAAGAAAAAATCTAATAGATTTGAAAAATGCAGAACAGAAAAGCAATTATAGAACAACAATGATTCGTGATGGTGGGTACGTGCAATTGAAAAAAATAAAAAATGAAAATAGTTTTTATATCTGTATGGTATTCAGAAGGCATGGGATATTCAGAAAATATGTTTCCTAAAGCATTGGCAAATTTGGGCGAGGACGTACATATGGTAACTTCTACAGCCCAGATATATTACCATTTGCCTAATTATGATAAGATATATAAGCCATATTTAGGTCCAAGATTCGTTGATAGTGGAATTAAAAAAATTGATGGATATACATTGCACCGCTTGCCCTATTATGAAACACAAAACATTTATAGAGGACCGGGTATAAAAGACTTATATGATTACCTGGAAAAATTAAAACCAGATGTTATACAAACCTTTGAGATAATGCTTGAGACTACATTGATCGCCGCAAAATATGCCAGAGAAAATAATTGTCTTTTTTTTACTGAATGCCATACACATGCCTCGGCATTTAGAAAAGACCACAAAAAAACATACAAAGAAAAAGTTAAAAACATTCTTAATTCCTTCAATTCTAAGTTGAAGTTAATTAATGATACAACCAAAATTTGTTATCCGATTGCTGTGGATGTTGCGGAATTAGTAGTTTCATATTATAAGGTTCCAAAGAAAAAAATAAAAATTCAATCTTTAGGAGTAGATACAAATATATTTTTTCCCCCGAAAACTGAGGAGCATCAAACAGTAAGGAATGAAATTCGCAAAAGTTTTGGATTTTTACCTACGGATATTTTGTGTATTTATACCGGCCGTTTTACAAAAGATAAGAACCCTCATTGCCTTGCAAAAGCTATACATAAATTAAATGAAAATGGATTGCCTTTTAAAGGGCTTTTTATAGGGAATGGCCCCGAAGCAGATATCAGTTTTATACAATCCTTAAAAGGTTGCCAAATTGGATCATTTGTACCTGCAAATCAACTTCCCGGTTATTATTGGGCGGCAGATATTGGCGTTTGGCCAAGAGAGGAATCTACCAGCCAACTCGACGCCATGGCTTGTGGATTACCACTTGTTTTAAGCAATCGAATCAAAGTGATTGAAAGAATTAAAGACAATGGATTTTTATACGAAGAAGGGAATCATTTACACTTAGCGGCTACTCTTCAGAAAATGCTTAGCCCGGAAATCAGGAAACAAATGTCCATAAATGGCATTAAGAAAATTGAAGAAAAATTTTCCTGGAAAGTAATTGCCACTGAAAGATTAAACGACTATAAAGTTTTTAAGGAGTATAAATAATTTTTATGAAAAAAATAATCTCTGTAGTAGGTGCTCGACCCAATTTCATGAAAGTTGCTCCGATTCATTTTGAATTTGAAAAACATAAGCATATTGTAAAACACCTTATTTGCCATACTGGTCAGCACTATGACGAAAAAATGTCAAAAGTTTTTTTTGATGAACTTGGTTTACCTCACCCTGATTTTGACCTGGGTGTTGGCTCTGGCTCACATGCAGTACAAACTGCCGGCATAATGATAGAATTTGAAAAGGTATTGCAACAGGAAAAACCAGATTTGATTATAGTAGTAGGGGATGTAAATTCGACCATTGCCTGTAGTTTGGTAGCTAAAAAAATGAATATTGCGGTGGCACATGTGGAAGCGGGATTGAGAAGCTTTGATAAGACGATGCCTGAAGAAATAAACCGGGTATTGACGGATGTCATTTCGGACTATTTATTTGTTAGTGAAAATAGCGGGATAATAAATTTGATAAGAGAAGGAGTGGCGGAAAATAAAATGTTTTTGGTCGGCAATGTTATGATTGATAGCCTGATTAATAGTCTTCAGAAAGTAGAGGGCTCACAAATTCTGGAAAGACTTCAGGTAAAGCGAGGGGATTATTTATTGGTAACTTTACATCGGCCATGTAATGTTGATAACAAACATTCATTATCGGCGATTATCAATATTTTAAATAAACATGCAAAAAATCATAGAATAATTTTTCCTGTTCATCCCAGAACAAAATTGAGCATTATAAATTTTGATCTATATAAAGAAATTTCCGAAAACCTTATTATATCTGATCCGATTGGTTACTTAGATTTTATTTGTTTGAGTAAGAATGCAATTCTTATTTTAACTGATAGTGGAGGCATTCAGGAAGAGAGCACATTTTTAAATGTACAATGCATAACTCTACGAGATAATACTGAGCGACCTGTAACTATAGAATTAGGAACAAATCATCTTATAGGTACTGATATGAAGAAAATTGATCAGGCTATAAAGAATATTCTGGACGGGAATGTAAAAAAAGGAACTATCCCCCCTCTTTGGGATGGTAAGACAGCCGAAAGAATTTGTAGTAAACTACTAGAGATTCTTTCTAAAAATTAGATTTGCCGATTAACAAGATCATAACGGAAACGATAAGGAGAAATAACATGAAAAGGAGTACGTTTATAGAATCTCTTATTCGACGAATCAAAAGACCAAAATATGGATGGAAAGGAGATTACAAAAGCTGGGAGCAAGCAAAAATTGGTTGTTCAGGTTATGAAGCAGGTAATATTTTAGAGAAAGTGAAAGCTGCGACCCTACGTGTTAAGAACGGTACTGCAGCATATGAACGTGATTCGGTTTTATTTAATGAAATAGAATACTCTTGGCCGCTATTAAGTGCATTGATGTGGATAGCAGCTTTAAATAAAAGCAGATTAAATGTGTTGGATTTTGGAGGTTCCTTAGGCAGTACTTATTTTCAAAACAAAAAGTTTCTTGATGATTTGGGCTATGCTGAATGGAATATTATTGAGCAGCAAAATTTTGTGACTACGGGCCGCGATTGTATCGGAAATGGCACATTACAATTCTTTTATACCATCGATGAATGTATAGAGAAGAAAGGAAAGCCTGACATTTTAATATTGGCCTGTACCCTTCCTTATATTGAGAGACCATATGAACTGATACGTGAATTACTGAATTACAAGATCCCTCATATAATCATTGACAATACTTTTTTTAATTACGAAGAGAGAGATAGAATTACGGTTCAAACAGTACCTCCTTCTATATACTCTGCTTCTTATCCGTGTTGGTTTTTGTCCTATAAGAAACTCAAAGAGCTGGTATCTGATAAGTATGTTATCGTTAGCGAACACCTTAATGATTCAGAAATATTATTAGATGGGAATCTTGTCCGATATCGGGGATTTCTGGCCAAACTTATGTAAATACGATGCGGATTATAAAAACTATATTACAAATAGGTATTTTTCAGTCACGTCCGCCTGTGTTGGTTGATATTGGCGCTTCAGGCGAGATTAATCCTAAATGGAAATTGATTGCTCCTTACGCAATTTGCATTGCATTTGATGCTGATGACAGGGAGTTTCATATTTCTGAGCAAACGAATGAGGCCTATAAGAAACTTTTTCTTTTTAATCGCATTGTGACAGCAGACGCAGTGGATAAAGCAGATTTTTATCTTACAAGTTCTCCATTCTGTTCTAGCTTACTGGAGCCAGATACAAAAAGTCTCAACCCATGGATATTTAATTCTCTTTTTGCAATTGATAAAAAAACAGAACTGCCGGCCATTACTGTACAACAGGCCCTAATAAAAATAAACATAAATTATATTGATTGGTTTAAAACCGATACTCAGGGCACAGATCTCAGGTTATTTAAAACATTACCATCCAAAATGGCTGATCATGTTTTAGCGGCTGAGTTTGAGCCGGGCATTCTTGATGCATATATTGGGGAAGACAAGTTGCATTCAGTAATGGATTATATGCAACAGCATAAATTCTGGTTATCATCTATGCAGCCTAAGGGAGTGCAACGTTTGCAAAAATCTTATGTTAACAAGCTGGGATCTTTTGCATCAGGTAAAATCATAAAAAGATCTCCTGGTTGGGCCGAAGTTACTTACTTACGGGAAATACTTTCTACTGATAAAAGACAATTATTGCTATTGTATATTTTTGCTTTGCTTGAAAAGCAATACGGATTTGCTTTGGAAATAGTTGACTTTGCAATGAAGCATTTCAATGATGCTATTTTTGAAGATTGCAGGAAGGCTGTATTAAAAAAACTTAGCGCTGAGAAATGGAAAATTCCATTTGTTATTCTAAAAAGTAGATTCAATAAACTCTTTACTAATATCAATGATTAATTTTTGCACACTGTTTGACTCAAATTATCTTTCGAGGGGGCTTGCTTTATATCATTCATTGCAAGAAGTTTCATTGTTTCGTCTTTATGTTGTTGCTTTTGATGATAAGTGTTATGATTATTTAAAGAATGCTTCTCTTCCTGATCTTACTGTGATTTCTTTAAAAGAGTTCGAAGACGAAGCTTTATTAAAGGTAAAAGATAGTAGATCTACGGCAGAGTATTGCTGGACTTGCACATCTTCTGTTATACTATATTGTTTAAAAAAATACGATCTGCCCTCTTGTACATACATTGATGCAGACATGCTATTTTATAGTGACCCGCAAATATTGTTGGATGAGATGGGATCAAATTCTATTTTAATTTGTAAGCATGGCTATACTAAAGATTACGATGTTTCTGCCACTCACGGTATTTATTGTGTGGAATTTGTTTGCTTTAAAAATACAGAAGACGGTTTGAACGCATTGGTTTGGTGGAGGGAGAAATGCCTGGAATGGTGCTATGCTCGTTTAGAAGATGGAAAATTTGGTGACCAAAAATATTTGGATGACTGGCCGGTTCGATTTAGTTCTGTTCATGTTCTTAAGCACCCAGGTGGTGGAGTTGCTCCCTGGAATGTGCAACAATTTGAATTTACCATAAATGAGGCTAAAATTTATTTGAAAAGAAGGGGAGATCAAATTAATTATCCCGTTGTGTTTTTTCATTTTCATGGATTGAAATTTTACACCAATAGGTTTGTCTCATTTTGCGGTGCCATATACGAATTAAATAAGATCGTGAATGAGATCTTTTATTTTCCTTATGTCAAAATTCTTTTACAAATAGAAAAGGATATTCGATCAAAAGCTGATTCATTTAACGTTTCAGGAGCAAGGATTGATACACCTAATAAGCTAAAAGTGTTTGTAGAATTTTTAAAAGATTTTGGTGCTATGGTTTTAAAGGGGAAGGCATCGCCACTTAGGCCTAGAAATTATAATTTTAAGATGCATTATCATTTTTATCAACTTGATCGGTTTAAATAAAAAGTATGGCTTATATTATTGATCTCAAAACTTTTACCGATAATAGGGGAAATCTGACGGTAATAGAGAAAACGATCCCTTTTGATTTTAAGCGAATTTTTTACATATACGGAGTAGATGATTCAAAACGCGGAGGCCACCGTCATAAGACAGTTTACCAGGCCGCAATTTGTTTGAAAGGGTCTTGTCACATTTATAACAACGATGGAGAAAAGGAAACGGAATTTGTATTAGACAAACCCAACAAATGTCTTATTTTGGAACCTAAGGATTGGCATACGATGGATAATTTTACTCCGGATGCAATTTTAATGGTGCTAGCCTCAGATTTTTTTGACCCCAACGATTATATATTTGAACCTTACAACAAATGATAGAGTACGAAAATCTAGGACGATCTAACCAGTTTTTTTTTGATGAATATAAACAGGCTTTTGAAAAAGTTTTAGAAAGTGGTTGGTATATCCTGGGAGATAGTGTTAGTCATTTTGAAAAGGAATTCAGTAAATATTGTGGCACCAGGTTTTGTTGTGGGCTAGCCAACGGGCTTGACGCTATGATTTTATCTTTAAAAACGTTTCAATTTCAATCGGGCGATGAAGTGATAGTGCCAGCAAATACTTATATCGCTACGATCTTAGCTGTTGTTCACGCTGGTCTAAAACCGGTCCTGGTTGAACCCGATATTCAAACTTATAATATTGATGCAAACAAGATCGAAGAAAAAATATCTCGCAGAACAAGGGCAATTTTGGTTGTTCATTTGTATGGAAAGGTTTGTGAAATGGATAAGATCATGGAGTTGGCAGACAAATATTCTTTGAAAGTAATTGAAGACTGCGCACAAGCACATGGAGCCTCTTTTAAGGGTGTTAAGGCGGGCTCTTTCGGTCATTTTGGAGCCTTTAGTTTTTATCCTACAAAAAATCTTGGTGCCCTCGGTGATGCCGGGGCCGCAACTACAAATGATGAAGAACTTTATACAAAGATTAAAACATTGAGAAACTACGGTTCGAGAATAAAATACCATAATGAGTTGGTTGGATATAACTCACGTTTAGATGAATTGCAGGCTGCACTGCTTAGTATTAAATTAAAACAGTTAGACAGACTTACTCTTCAGAAAAGAAAGCTGGCAGAACTATATTATGAAGGTTTGAAAGAAGATATTATAAAGCCACATAGGCATCCTGATTATTATGATGTTTTTCATATTTATAATATCCGGCATCTGCAAAGAGATAGGCTGAAAGAATATCTGCTTAAAAAAGAAATAAAAACCGAAATTCATTATCCGATTGCGCCAAACAAGCAAAAAGCAATGGAAGGAATAATAGAAGATGTACAAACACCCATTGCGGAAGAGATACATCAGACAACGCTTAGTTTGCCAATATCTTTTTTTCACACGGAAAATGATATTCTAAAAGTAATTGAGACGGTAAATAGCTTTTAAGATCAAAATAACCCAGATGGGTGGATCTCGATTAAAGAAAGAATGTAAAAAACTGAATTGGATCGTTTGCATAATATATCAGTTGAAGAGGGAATCCGGATCAATAAATACCTGCCGGTAGTAATACTCTATTTTTTTTTCAATGGTTTTCTTCTTCCTCATGGGTTATTATATACAACTATCCTTACGCCCTTATTACTACTGTGGTTATATCAATACAGAACTTTCCATAAGTTGTGGCTTTTTTTTGTATTTGTTATCCCGTTCGGTGTTATACATTTTCTAAATGGGGTAAATGCTTATTATTACGCTGTATCTACAATTTTGTTTTTTACCGTATTTGTATTTGCTATTTGCTTTTACCAGTTTCTAAAAGTTTGCCTTACACTTAGAACTATTTTTCGTAAGATCATTGTCATCAACTTTGTGTTGGTAATATTTGCCTGTTTCGCTTTTTTTATCCCGGTTTTGAAGCATTTTTTTTGGCAGGTATCAGCAATATCTTCCGGTTTAGAAAATCTACCAAGATTAAAATTGTTAACCTATGAACCATCTTTCTATTCACTACTATTGACCCCGATAGCGATTTATTATTATTTAAAGATCATCTTTCTTAAAATACCTAACCATGCATTAATAATTGTTTTAGTTACAATTCCTTTACTACTTTCCTTTTCCCTGGGAATTTTAATGGGGATACCATTAGCACTGGTTTTTTTATTTGTATTAAATCTCAAATTGTTTTTTGTAAATAAGAAAATTCCACAATATATATTTCTTATTCTTTCTTTAACCGTCATCGTTTTTTTGTTATTAGCGATCATATATCCGGATAATCCCCTTTTTATACGAATTGTCAATTTGTTTGAAGGTAAGGATTCATCATTTAAGGGAAGAACGTTTGATTCTTATGAACTTGCCTGGACCATTGCAAGTAAAAAGAACTTATTATTTGGAGTTGGCCTGGGCCAGGTAAAAGTGGAAGGTCTTGAGTTGTGGAGAGATTTTTATGATTATAATTTCTCGATAAGCGAGGTGGCTATTCCTTGTGCAGTTGCCGAAACATTTGCTGTTTTTGGCTTTGTGGGACTTTTTATAAGATTAGGGTTGGAGATCTATTTTTTCTTTCGAACCAAAGTCTATACAGATTATTACCGGCTGGCTATTTTTATTTTCATTTTTATTTATCAATTCACCGGGAGTTATATCATGAATATTGCTGAGTATGTCATTTGGATCATGGCTTTTCATCAGGGTCTTTTTGATGAATTCAGCAAGAAGAATATCTTGAAAAGAACGATAAAATAAGCAAGAGTGAAAGTTCTATTTATATCAAGAGCAACCTTGTACAAAGACAAAGGAGGCGATACAATACAGGTAATAAATACTGCAAAGTACCTCGAAAAACTCGGTGCACTGGTAACGATCCGTCTGTCAAATGAAACAATTGACTATAGTGATTATGATATTCTTCATTTTTTTAACATTATACGTCCTGCTGATATTTTGATACATATAAAAAGATCAGGAAAACCATTTGTAGTATCAACTATTTATGTCGACTACTCTGAGTATGAAAAAAACGAGAGGAAAGGTGTAGCCGGAATTTTGTTTAAGATGTTTTCACCCAATTCCATTGAATATTTTAAAGTGGTTGCTAGGTTTTTTGTTAATGGAGAAAAGATAACTAGCCCTGGCTATCTTTTTCTTGGGCAAAGAGGATCGATAAAAAAAATTATAGCCAAATCTGGTATGTTGTTGCCAAATTCTAATAATGAATACAAACGACTTAGTAAAGATTATAACCTTACCAAAGAATACAAGGTCATTCCTAATGCAATTGATACATCGCTTTTCGATGGAAATTCAGAAAATGACTCAAGAAAGGAAAACCTTGTTATTTGTGTTGGAAGAATAGAGGGTCGAAAAAATCAATTCAACCTAATTAAAGCTTTAAACGATACAAAATTTCTGCTTGTAATAATTGGTTCTCCATCAGCAAACCAGGTGCGTTATTATGAAAAGTGTAAAGAAATAGCTGCATCAAATGTTTCATTTATTGAAAGCATAGAGCAAGCAAAATTGGTCGATCATTATAAAAATGCTAAAGTGCATGTGTTGCCAAGTTGGTTTGAAACAACGGGTTTAAGTTCTTTAGAAGCAGGGGCGATGGGTTGTAATTTAGTGATAACGGACAAAGGAGACACAAGAGAGTACTTTGAGGATTTTGCTTTTTATTGTGATCCATCTTCAGTTGAATCTATTTTTGAAGCTGTAAGTAAAGCTGCGGGTACTAATACCGACAAAAGATTGCAGCATAAGATATTTTCTCAATACACGTGGGCAAATACTGCCGAGCTAACTTTACAAGCATATAACGAAATACTCCAGAAGAAAGCTCAAAATTAAAAGTGACAAATTTTTCTATAGATATATCTTTTTCACCTTTGCAAAACGGGAACGATATGGCTTGATGAGAAAGTCTGTTTTTGTCTTCCTTAGGGTTTTTGAAATGGCTATCGCCAACACATGTTTACAGAAGTATAACAGGTGATTTATTTTTTTACGAGGTATGTGTTTGTTCTTGATCGAAAGTGTTTCCTTGCAGCCAATGAGCCAATTTTTGTCACTCAGCCCAGCCCAACGCATATTAGCAAGTACTTCGGGGATATATAAGAATCGACGATTATTGATCTTTAACCGCAACATTAGATCATAATCCATCGCTAGTTCATATTGGGTATCAAATAAGCCAAATTGTGTGTAGCATTCTTTGCGTACAAAAACTGAAGGGTGGTTGACTGTCATTTCTTTGGTCAGGAATTGATGATCTCCTTTCACAACAAAATCTTTTTTATCATTTTTCCATAGTTGCATATCACTATACACCACATCTGCATCTTTGATCTTTGCTACTACCTTTTCCACCGCAACTTTTTCGTACCAGTCATCTGAGTTTATTATGCCTATAATTTCTCCAGTAGTTCTTAGAATTCCTTTATTAAAGGCATCACTAATTCCATCATCCTTTTCGCTGATCCAGTATGAAATTTGACTCTCGTATTTTTTTATTATCGTTAGTGTATTATCAGTAGAGCCTCCGTCAATAATAATATATTCTATATTCTTATATGACTGATCTAAAACGCTTTTAATTACATCTTCAATGTATTGTTGGCCATTATAAACAACGGTAATGATGGAAACCAAGGGGTGATCTTTCATGGAATACAAAAAATGGATTTTAAAATAATGATTTTGGAGTTATTTTTCATAGTGATTTATTTCTTTCGTGGTAAAAAAAACTGTCTCTGTTTTAGCTCGCCTATCGTGAATTAAAAATCCCACCCGGTACTTTCCTTGCGGTAATACCGCTTTTAAGAATTTAGTAACATATCCTGAATTGTCAAGTTTGTATTGATTTTTAAAGCTGACTGTTACATCTGGACGGGGATAAGGATCTGTAGAAATTAAGTAAATATCCTGCTCATTTTTCAAAATCAAATTAATAATGTTACTGTCCGCATGTTGATTTTCTAAAGCAGCCCAACCACTTGCGGAATAGGAAGATGCATTTTCTTCAATAATAAGATCATATATTATTTTACCTTCTGGTGGCAGCGCAGAAATATTTACGAGAGCCACAAATTCCGATTTTTTTAAATTTACTTCTCGTCCTAAAGCTTGAAATACGAATTTACTTTCAGCATTTTTAATTGCAAGCCCAAGTTGATAAGTGCCAGTCTTTAAATTATCTGTAAAAACGAGAAGGCCCAGTCCACAATTTACAAGGCTTGGTCTGTTAAATGCGCTGGCAACATCTGGTCTTTGAGATCGTTTTACAGGAGCCAAATAAAATTGGTCCTTGGAATTTAGAGTAATAAAAATAGAGTCGTTCTCATTATTTTGACTGCTGTCAATAAATGCCCATCCACCCATCGATATAACTCCTTTTCCTATATTAATACTTTCGATATTGTGACGAATTGTCGAGCCATACACAATGGGTAAAACAGGTGTTTCTACGAATCCTGTCAAATTTGATTTCTCCAGCAGATTATTTAAAATACTATTACTTTTTCTTCGCAGGGAATCATGTATTATATCGTTATCTCCTCCCGAGAAGATATAAAAGCATCCATCAAGGGAACCTACAGTAGCGGAATATGATCGGATCGCTTTTGAAAAATAAGGTAGGTGAGCTGAATCTGTTATGTACAAAGCTCTGTTTGATAAGACGCCGCCTGCAACTGTTTCTGCCAGACTATCAGTAAAGGTTTTAATTGCAGCTGAATTTTCCCTCGCAACATAGGCTGCATTAACAGGTTTGCCCGCTTTAAAAGCCAAATAGGAAAAATCCTGATAAGCCATATTCCTAATTGGAGGAGTATTAAATGCAGGAAAAAAAAGGATTTCATCGAATTGAGTCATCAATTTAATCCAATTGGCATCACTTATATTTTTGCTAGTCAGCAAACGCCTCAGATCATAGATTTGAATGATGAGGAAGAATACAATTATGGAAGTTGATATAATTGGTTTAATCCTACTTTTTGCAAAACCAATAATAGTAAAGAGAATTATAAGATAATAAGGAGTCCAGAAAAATCTTGCACTTGCTCTAAATATCTCTTCTAATCTAATAAAGAGATGAGGAGCTTGGATTTTATACAAAACCTTATCATTATATGTAATTACCAAAGTAATTGAAAATATTGTATACGCAATTATTAATATCCAAAGTGGCAAATGACTATAATCTTTTTTCAATGTCCCTTTAGCGACTTCATGTTTGGTTTTTTTGCGAATGATAAAAACAACGAGGGAGGATAAAATAAATGCAATCAATAATAGCATCATCCCTACACCGAGATACATAAATCCTTCATATTGATGCCAGCTAACCTGTTTTAATTGAGGTAATATGAGCGAATAACCAACTGGATTGAATAAAGCGTTCAGATTTAATCCATACAAACCATAAGCACCGGCAATTCCAAAATTTTCCTGGTCATCAAAGCTGATCATTCCTGTGATATACCAAAGAAATAATACCGAACATAGTGAAGCAGCAATGTATATTAAGTAGAATTTCCAGGAAAAATATTTTTTAAAGAAACAAAGCTTAGTAGGAGTTGCAAATGAAAAACCCATAACCATTGCACATAGGTATGGATTAATTGTGGCGCTGAAGGACAATAAAATAAATTGGTAGAGAAGAATTTTTTTCCAATTGGAAAGTTGTTTATCAAGGAAATAAAAATAGATAGCGGCAATTAACATCCATTGTCCACACAGAGCCGGATGCATTCCGCGATATAAAAGAACCGGGCTGGTGGCCATAAAAATTGAGGCAGCAAGTGTAGCGACCCAATTCACATTAAATAGCCTGCATAATAAAATTGTAAAGTATGCTACTAAAATATGACAGATAAATAGCCATATCCCGAAATATTGAAAATCTGATGAGAGTAGGGGTGCAAACAATTTAAAAAAAATTGCAAGAAATGGAATAGAATCAGTGTAGCCGATATTTGTTCCAACAGGATAATTATATCCAACTATTTTTCCCAACGGAAAACTCCATGACTCATCTTTGTAAAAAGTCCATGCAAGGTAATGTGTTCCCCAATCGTGCCTTGCAGTCATTAACCAGCTATTATTTCCGGGGATCGAAATTTGCAAACCATAACTTATATGGAAAATTATTACTACAGCCAAAAATGAAGCGAAATACAAAGTTTTATTATTCATTTTCACAATGGTTTTTGCCAAATTCCTATTAGCGATTTGCCAAAACTATTAATTGTAATAATATCACTTATGCGAGATATGGGGATAATTAACTTATCCCAAAAATTTACCTGTTTTAAAGTGGGATAATCCTGCTTTAAAAAAAATTTGTTAGCCATGGAAGCAATAAATCCCAAAGAATCCATGTACTTGATCCTTTTTAATTGCAATTCCTGGGGAATCGTGGCTATGAGCATCTTTTTATCATACCGCCGGTAATGACCAATCGCTTTATCAAATTCATTAAACAAATATTGATAAGCGGGTACTAAAATTATAAGGTGCCCATCCGGGTTTAAATGTTTAACAGTTTCAGTTAATTCCTTCTTATCATTTTCTATATGTTCAATCACATCGATATAAAGAATGGTGTCAAATTTTTGATCAGTTCTTAGATCTGAAACAATTCCTTTTATACATGTACAGCGGGACGGTAATTCTTTGTTTTCAATTTTAGCGTCCAGTTCTTTAAAAAGATCTGAATCTGGTTCAAGACATAACCACGATTGTTGGGATCCGTCATATAAATAGTTTGTAGTACTACCAATACCTGCACCAACTTCAAGTACATCACCTTTTATAAATGGTTTTAGATTCTTTGCATAATACTTCTTCCAATTAGAAGCATGTCGAAATAGATGCAATTCGTTTCCGATATATGGGATTTCACTCATTAACTATGTCGTTCAATATTATTCAATAAACTTGCTTACTATGAAAATGGGACGGCTTTGGGTTTCTTTATATATTCTATAAATATATTCCCCTATAACCCCGATAGATAATAACTGTACCGATCCAATAAAATATATACTGAGAATAACTGAGGACCATCCCAAAGGAGCCATACCTGTTATTTTCCCAAAGGCGATATAAAGCAATGCCAAAATGATCAATATGATCCCTGTCAATCCTGAATAAAGACAAATTTTTACAGGGAGATTTGAAAAAGAAAAGATCGCATCAAACCCTAAGCCAACAAGTTTCATAAAAGTCATTTTTGGTTCGCCCATCGTTCTGTCTGGCCTGGAATATTCAACAAATCCCTGTTTAAAACCAATGAAAGACCTTAAGCCGGGTAGATATCTGTTTTTTTCCTGCATAGATAGAAAAGCCTCGAGTGCATTTCTTTTCATAATAGAGAAATTTCCTACGTTCTGTATATTCTCGAGATTGGAAAATTTTTTAAAAATGAAGTGAAATAATTTTATAAAGATTTGCTTAATGAATTTTTCATTTCTCGCATTTCTTTTGCCGTACACAATATCTATTTCTTCGGTTTTAATTTTTTTAAACATCTCATTTAACAATTCAGGAGGATCTTGCAGGTCACCGTCCATCATCGCTATATAATTTCCCTTGGCATAGGTAAGGCCGGCAGTATAAGCCGCCTGGTGACCGAAATTTCTGGACAAAGCCAACGCCTTAAATCTTTTGTCTTTTTCATTGCAATGTTTTAAGGCTACGAGAGTATTATCATGACTACCATCATCAACAAGAATTACTTCATAGTCTTCGCCGATCCCATTCAAGGAAGATTGAACTCTTTTAAAAAGTTCTTCAATCAATATTTCTTCGTTATAGACAGGAATTACCAAAGTAATCATAAGAAATATTTATATAGTTTCCAATACCAATTTTTTGGAGGCTTGCAAAAATATGCTTTCATGTTCATTAATTGCCTTCGCCAAAACTTGTTATAGTGTTTATTTTTTTAGAGTATATAACTCAGCCCATGCATCATGAAACGCATGTTCCAATGTCATAACATAAGCTGTATCCAATCCTTTTTTTTGTTCTGAAGTTAAAGGTTGGTCTCCATGAGCACCTACTATCCAGAAGCCTTTTACCTGGTATTTGGGATCTGCCGAATTGAGAATGGAATCCACAATACTGACTTTTTTGCCTTCTAGCATTGTAGGTTTAAATTTATATTTTTTGAAATAATATTGATGATGCCATGAAACTAGTTCGTTTATGATGGGATAATTTTCTTTGTTATTCTCTACTACAAATTGTGTCATTTCACGAAATTGCGATTTTAATACTTTCGAATAATACCTCCTGGAAATTATAATTGTGATTAACGAGATTATAATGAAAGCAGAAAGAACGAACATTTTTACCGGTTTAAAGTTTATCAACTCTATACCATAAGCGATGATTATTAGAAAGGCAGGCAATACTACGATAGTGTACCTTGGAAACAACATGGGAACTACTAACAATGATCGCAAGAATGGGATAAGATAAGTGACGATGATCCATATCGACAATACTATAAAGCTGAACCATAAGGGATTCGATTTTACTGGATTTGATGCAAGTTTTTTTTCAGCATACAAAACCTTGAATGCATAAACCATCAACAATGCAAGGAGTATTGGTTTTAGGAATTTCATGTGACCAAAATATTCGAAGAAGAAATCATAAAAAAAAGTGATAGGCACTGGCGGAACCCAGAATGATTGTATGTTGGATATGGCCTGTAAATGTGGAAGCCAGGGCAGATATCCTCCTGCTACTATTAAACCACTTAACAAAAAGCATTTTATGTAAGATTTCCTATCAATTTTTTTCGTAAAAAAGAATAACAGGATAATAATTGCTATTTGTGATGCCAGCACAAATAAACTGTAATAATGGGAGTAAAGGAGTAATAATGAAAACACAGAATATAAAATACTGCTTTTAACGTTCATTTTTTTTAGGAGGCGTATCAGGAATAGGAAAGAAAAAGTTGCGAAAAGAAAAGCCAGGATATAACCACGGGCTTCCTGGGAATAATATAAATTATAGAAATTAACTGATGTCAATACCGCTGCAATCAAACCAAGATTTCTATTGAGTATTTCTTTACCGAGCAAATACATTCCCCAAATACTCACTGTGCCTGAAATAGCGGAAATGAGCCTTGCAGATATCTCCGTATGACCAAATAATTCAAATGATATCCTTGCCAAGAAAAAATATAATGGTGGATGCTGATCACAGCATTTAAGATAAAACAGCATATCCTTCCATCCAATGTCAGGATCAGATTCATTCATTGTGTGCAGTTCATCCAACCATAAACTTTGGAAATCTATTTTCCAAAGACGCATTGCCAACGAAAATAATAGAATAAACAAAAGAAGCAGGTATGATTTCTTGCTTTCTGAAAGTGACTTGTATAACAAATAATTAGTATTTAATGTTAAAGGTGATCCTAAATCAAACCCTTACTATATATTATCCAATAAGCGGTCTGTAATATTTATGAAATATACTTTCATAATCGTTAATGATCTTTTCCCAATTATATGTTTTCCTGATTTTTTCTAAATTCTGTTGTTTCCGGTCAATAGTTATAGGACTGCTTAAAGGCTGGTTTAGAATATTTTTCACCTCTTCAACCGAAGAGAAGTAAGATGCAAAATCAGTTAATATTGCTGCATTAAATACATTATCATGTGCTGCAATATTACAGCTACAAGCCATCGCTTCTATTAAAGAAGGATTAGTGCCACCGACTGAATGCCCATGAAAGTATATGAATGAATAGTGGCGAAGAGCATTTATTATGCTTTGATCATACATGGCACCAAGGAATTGTATAGATTTCGAAGAATATTCTTTTAAAAGAAATTGTCCGTACTTATTTTGTGTGTTTCCAATCAATATCAAAGGATAAGCTTGGTCAGAATCCAGATAACCACGAATAATCATTTCAATATTATTTTCAGGTTCCATCCTGGCCATCAGAAGGTAATACTGATTTGCCTCTAAGTTGAAATCTGCCAGGTATGAATCAGAGAAGCTTTCCGGAATATCAGCACCATAAGGAATATACACTGCTTCTTTTTGATATTTTGTCTGAATGTATTCCTTAATGCCTGGTGAATCAGCGATCAACACATCTCCATGCCTGGCAGCTAGTCCTTCGGCCCATTGCAAAAATTTTTGTGTGAGGTTATTGTATTTAGTCCTTTTCCATTCAAGGCCATCCATATTTACAATGTTGATCGCTTTTTTTGGCCAGAAACGATACCAGACTGAGCTACTGGTGTAGCCTAATTGTAATAAAATATCAAAATCCCTTTTTCGGGCATCCTGCAAACAATTGTAGTCGTAAATAAATTGCCCTGCAGTGCCAATCCTATTTTCAGGATCGTTGCAGTGAATGATCTGGATGCCACTCCATGTAGATTCCTGGTACGGATGAGAACTGGAATTATATACAAATACAATATGACCTTTTTCCACTAGCCCTTTTGCAAGATATTGGGCGAATTGCTCAAATCCTCCATAGGCATTTGGAATGCCACGAGTACCAAGAATACCAATATTCATGAAATTTCAGTTCACTTCCAAACGGAGGTTTTTGGAGCCGCAAAAGTAATGAGAAAAACATTTAAACTTTTTTTCC
>Ga0193740_1000008_pt1 | contig 52762 bp, 49 predicted proteins | sample L2s1metaG_FD_145072 | JGI IMG/M metagenome (GOLD analysis project Ga0193740, IMG submission 145072) | Soil microbial communities from a riparian zone of the East river system, Colorado, United States - L2s1 | ecosystem: Environmental > Terrestrial > Soil > Riparian zone | place: USA: East River... | reverse complement strand
CCGCCAAATGATAACAAAGAATTTATTCCTTTGCCGGAAGATATGTCTAAGCCTGCGGGTATGCCTCCGAAACCGGAGCCGCTTTCATGAGATCACTTTTAACCTTTGGGAAAGCAATCGGGCTTAAGATTTGCTTTATAATTTTCTCATCAGGATTTAATTATAAACTGAAAATGATGAAAAAAGCTATCCTTCTTCTCAGTATTGTTGCGATCAATTACATTTCATTTGGACAGAGAATTGACATCGGTATTAAAGGGGGTATGAATTTTTCAAGATTGGAGATCCCTGAGGTCAGCACATCTCAAAAAACGGGCTATCATCTTGGAGCATATTCACTTTTCAAATTTGGTAAAATTGGTCTTCAGCCCGAGTTTATTTTTTCCCAGCAGGGATCGAAAGTGGACCTGGGACATTTGGATACCAAATACGTTAATATTCCTCTGATCCTTAAACTTTACCTGGCTGCCGGATTTAATTTGCAAGCCGGGCCACAATTTGGTTTTTTAAATAAAGCCGAACTCGATGGAAATAGTATTGAAGACAATATAAAAAGATCTGATGTCAGTCTGGGATTGGGTTTGGGATGGGATGCTCCTATAGGATTGAAATTGGATGCCCGTTATAATATGGGATTGACGGATAACAGTGATGATCCTGCATATGCGACAATTAAAAGCCAGGTATTTCAATTATCTCTAGGGTTCCGAATATTTCATCTTGGTAAAAAATAACTTGGGCTCTTGCCCGGACATTCGAAGGGATGATACTCTGCACCGAAATAGAATAATGAAAATCGTTATCGCTTGCTCGTTGCAAACTACAAGATGTATCTTTAATTCAAACTTTCGTATATGAAAAAACAACTGCAGCTGCTATTATTTTTTCTCGCCATGTTCAATTATTCTTTTTCCCAAGTGGGAAAAGTATACGACAATCTATCAATGACCAGTAAGATATTAAAGATGGACAGAAAATATGCTGTCTATCTTCCTCCCGGCTATGAAAGCTCAGAACGTAGTTACCCCGTATTATATTTATTGCACGGTGGTGGCGATGATCAAACAGGTTGGGTACAGTTTGGTGAAGTAGCGAACATTACGGATAAAGCGATCAATGAAGGTAAAAGCACAGCTATGATCATAATTATGCCGGATGCCAATACCGGGAAGCGGGGCTATACAAATAGTGCTACAGGTGACTGGCTATACGAAGATTTTTTCTTTAATGAACTGATGCCATTCGTAGAAAAAAAATATCGGATAAAAGGAGAAAAAAGATACCGTGCCGTAAGTGGTTTAAGCATGGGTGGGCATGGAAGTTTTATTTATGCATTGCATCGTCCTGATCTGTTTTCTTCTGCATGTCCACTCAGCGCCTGGTGCGGACCGCTTACGCAGGATGAAGCAAAAAATAATCTGAAAAGAGAGTATCCCACTATCAGCGATACATTGGTTTCAAAATATTTTTCAAAATATTCTGTGGGGCAACTAATCACTAATGCACCGGACAGCACCAAAAAAAACGTCCGCTGGTATATTGACTGTGGAGATGATGATTTTTTATTCGAAGGAAATTCATTGGCACATATCGCTATGAGGAAAAAAGATATTCCTCATGAATTTCGTATCCGGCAGGGTGGACATAGCTGGACATACTGGAGACAGGCATTACCTGAAGTGCTTGAGTTTGTATCCATGGCTTTTCATCAATACTAAATTTGCTATTTTATATGCATTTGTAATACTGCCCGTTATCCCTAGTGATGCAGGGTTTCGTTCTAATTACCCTTCGTGATCTCTTCAAGAATTTTTTTCCCACCATCATTATTGGGGTTTAACTCTATTGAACGTTTATACATTTTGATTGCTTCTTCCTTTCTTCCAATTTTCAATAATATCTCACCATAACTATCATAGGAGTTCCAGCTTGCCGGGAATAATTCAAGATTCAACTTCAAAACTTCATAAGCTTTATCGTTCATATTATTCCATAAAAACTGGTAGCCTAACAGATTCATTTCGTCTTCATTCAAATAATAATACAGACTATCTTTTTTTAGTGTTTCCAATAATGTGTTTGCTTTTGAAACATCTTCGTTCATAATTGCCTTTCCGTATAGTTTTGCAAAACTTTTTTTGGGTGTTGGTATTTTTTCACCATTCAGGATCTTCAAGGCATTCATGGCAGTAGTATAAGCGTAATGCTTCATATTATCGAAGATGATCACAGTTTGATCTTTTGTAATGTTTCTGATGAACATGGCTTCAATTCCCATTCCTCCACCATGATGAAAAACAATTTTGCCTTTTGTGCTGTCATGGAGTATTGACCATCCTAAGCCATAACCTGATGTTGCAGGATTGCCATAGACAACAGGTGTATACGCTTGCATGAGGGAGTTTTCTTTCAGCAAAACATTTTTTTGAAGTGCCCGGCTGTATTTTAACAGGTCATGAGTTGTACTTACAAGATCTCCATGCCCCTTAAAATTGTAAGTCTTGAAAATATAGGTGTTGCCTGATACTGTATCGATACGTTCAGGCAAGGCTGAATAAACATAACGGTACCGATGTTCTGTGCTGAGATTCTTATCTATTCCAAAATAAAACTCTGAAAAGCTGGAGCTTTCCATGCCGGATGGAACAAAAATGAATTTCTTAATATAACTGCCGTAAGGCATTCCGGTTAGTTTTTCAATTAATAGTGCAAGCAAGTAATAATTAATATTACTATAAGCAAAAACGGAACGATCGCCTTCAGGTTTTGGTTCGCCTATTAATGGCTTTTTCATTTCGACGAACGCAGGGATCACATCGGCATTGACAAAAAAAGTGTCCTTTATTTTTCTTAATGAATCAAGAAGACCATAAAATGCTGAAGAGGGGATACGGGAAATATGCGATAATAACTGTTTAATAGTTATTAAAGGATAGGGGAAAGCCGGGAAATACTTTATAAATGGATCTGTCAACTGAAGCTTTCCATTTTCTGCCAGCTGTAGAATGGCGGTTGAGGTGAAAGTTTTAGTAATTGAAGCAGCCGGGAAAGATGTTTGAAGCGTATTTAATTTTTTTGTTGAGAGATCTGCATAACCAAATGATCTCTCGTAAATGATCTTATCCTTTTCAGCTATCAGTACGTTACCATTAAATTGACCATTTTTATTTAGAGTGGAGAAAAATTTATTGAGTTCATCTTGTTTGCTTCCTGGTTGTCCCAATAAGCAGGTTGGCTGAAAAACCACAAATACTAACGCAATACAGATCGCTGTATGAAACTTATACTTCATGGCTAATTTTAATATTCGGCAAACAATGAATTATATTTTTTGTTGCCTGGTCTAAGTTATAGAATTGTTTAGATAAGCTTGTGCTTCTTTTGTCGGTAGTGTTCCTTCTTTCTCCCAACCTGCCAGTCATCGCCGTTTAAAAAGTGTAAATAAAGTTCTGGTCAGAAAGCCCGAAATGGTTTAACTTACGTTCTCTCTTTTTTCCAGGACTAAAAATTATACAATTATGAAAAAGCTTTTTTACGTGATTGCAATGAGCATGATATTCGTATTGTTTATTGCAGCCGATCGCAGTTCCACAAATCCATATGGTATGAAAAAAGGAACTCCCGGCATAAAATCTATCAGTGCTCTTGCCTTTGGCCCCGATGGCATTCTTTTTATCGGGGACTCAAAGTCTGCATCTGTTTTTGCTATTGATACAAAAGATAAAACAGCTGTTGATAAAGCGGCAACTGTGGAGATCAAAAACATTGATGTAAAAATTGCTGCATCATTGGGTACAGAAGCGAAGAACATAAGAATTAAGGATATAGCTGTTAACCCGGTGTCAAAGAAAATATATTGCGCTGTAGAAAATATGGATGGCACACCAGTGCTACTTAAGTTGGAAGGTGAAACCATTCAGCCAGTCAGTTTAAAGGATATTGAATTTAGTGTTTCGTCTATTGCCAACGTACCTGCTGAAGATCAAAAAGACAACAGGGGTCGTTCACTTCGTGAGTCGGTTATTTCAGATCTCAATTATGATAATGGCAGTGTTATGCTGAGCGGCATATCCAACCAGGAGTTCAGCTCTGCTTTCCGTGTAATTCCTTTTCCCTTTACCGATAAGCAACAACATTCTTCCCTGGAAATATATTTCCTATGGATGAATTGCAGCCGGGCAAGCATGTAAAAGGAAGAACAGTAGGAGAGTTTGGCGCAGGTAATTCACCCATTGATATGATCACTGTATCAAATAAGGACAACTCTTATTTAGTGATGGCAAATTCAAGTCGTCCTGTAATGAGAGTGAATTATAAAAAGATCGCAACCTATGAAGGATCTTTAACAGAACCAATAAAAGAAAGTTTCTCAACCGCCGGTGTCGATTTTGTTACGCTGCCGGTGGTAAGTGTATTACAAATGGATAAATTAGATGAGACCAAAGTGCTGATCTTGCAACGTAAAAGCAATGGCGATCTTGATCTGTCAACACTTACTGATAGGTTGTTCTCATAAATAATCTTATTGTGAATAATTACAGGAAGACCGGGTACTGCATACTATGTAGCCTGGTCTTTTATTTTACATTTATCGGTTGCGCTGAAAAAAAAGCTCCGGACCCTATTTCAATTCAATGGGAAGAAGATAAAGCAGTTGGTATTATTGTTCCTCAAAAATTTCTTACATCTGTTCCAAAGGATTCAGTAAATGAGTTACTGCATATTCATTTAGCAAAAAGCGATCTTTCGGTAATAGGTGATTATTCTTTTGAAAACGATAAAGTAATATTCAAACCGATCATTGCTTTTACCCGGGGATTGAAATATAAAGTGTATGTAAGAAATGAATTGATAGATGAAATAGCGGTACCTTCTGTTGATTCAGCAAATACTCCGGAGATATTAACTGTTTACCCGGCTTTGGATACACTGCCAGAGAATTTATTGAAATTCTACATCCTCTTTTCCAAACCAATGCAGGAAGGAGATGAGCTGAAACATATCCATTTAATAAAAGATGGTCGGGATACATTGTCTTCCGTTTTTCTTGACCTGGAATTATGGAACAATGAAAGAACTATGTTGACACTATGGCTTGATCCGGGAAGGATCAAACGGGATCTTCAACCCAATCAGCTATTGGGGCCTCCACTGATCAGGGGATCACATTATCAATTGTTGATAGATAAAGACTGGCAGGATGGGGTAGGAATTTTGTTGAAAGAAAAATTCGTGAAGAATTTTTTTACAAGTTCTCATGATGGTGTTTCTCCGGACGAGAAAAAATGGACGGTCAACATACTTAAAGCCGGAACTCAAGAGCAACTTATAATAAAGTTTAACGAACCACTGGATCATGTGCTGGCCGAAAGAACCATATTAGTTGCTGATGCAAGAGGAAATGAAATAAAAGGGAAATTGAAAGTCAGTGAGCATGGAGACATTGTATATTTTTCTCCAGATAGCGAATGGAAGAGTGGTGAGCATGCATTGCAAATAGAATCGAGGTTAGAAGACCTTGCAGGAAATAACCTGGATCGTTTGTTTGATGTCGATCTTAGTAAGAAACAGGAGCCCCTAAAGAATATTCATAAAAGACAATTTGAGGTCAGGTGAGTTTAAGTTTCTTCAAAGTGTTTCAAATAACTTACAACTATAACGAGTAGGGAAGTGCAAAAAATAAAGAAGCCCGCCGGTGGAAACTGGTGGGCTTTTCTAATCAAAAACATTAACCATTAAACCTTATTTTATAAAAAATCGAAAAGTAAGTTAATCATTAATTTAAAATCCTTTTTAAGTTATTAATAATTTTTTTTATTTATTTAAAGGTTTAACAAGTATTTAGTTAGTTGAAGACATTTACGATGAAGAAAATTGTTTTTGCCCTAAATATGCATGGTTAATGGTTTGGCTCGAATAATTCTATCAAATTTCCTGAAGGGTCAATTAGCAAAACCTGAGAACCACCCGGTCCGGTTACGATATCATTTCGAAAATGTAAACCATTTGCCTTCAGTTTCGCAACTTCAGACGTCAGATCATCAACTACAAGTTCGATCCGATTCCATCCACCAGGAAAAGGCAATACACCATCAGCCATCTTGGAACAAATTCTTCTTTTTCTTCCGCTGAGAAGTAATCGCAAGTTTCCTCTTGTTACATCCGCAAAAGCAGGAGAAGAATTTGTTCCAAGTTTAAAACCAAGTTGTTTTGTATAGAACTCGATTGCGGCATCAACATCTTCAACCATATAGCGAACATTTACCTGATCTGTATTCATGTCATTTCATTTAGAATTTTTATTTGCTTGCTTTGAATAAACTCAGTTTGGTTTTCAATATTGACATGGCCTTTTCTGTCATCATTCACAATAATGTAAAAGATTATTGTAGCAACAACCAATAAAACCAATGATATCCAAAACCATGCAGGGGCCCGTTGCCGGCCATCCATTTTTAAGTCGTACATAGTTGAAACATTTATAGTTATCAAATGTTCTTTCTGTCTATAAGGCAACATAAATTATGCCGTTCAGCTCCATAGAATAATTTTATAGTACATATATTCACAAGCGAAAATCAACTAAAAAGAAACTTTTATGAAAAGATTTGAGAACCAGTCAGCCATTATTACCGGAGGAGCTGAAGGGTTAGGAAGAGGAATCGCAGAACGAATTGCTTCAGAAGGTGGCAAGGTGTTTTTATTTGATATCAACCAATCCATGCTTGAAAAAACAATACGGGATTTTGGGAATAAAGGATTTGATGCTGATGGTTTGCTGGTAGATGTTTCATCAGAATCTTCGGTAATGGATGGCATGCGGCAGGTTGAAGAAAAAGCCGGGCAGGTTCATATTATGGTGAATGCTGCGGGTATAGTGGGTTTATCAAATACAAAAATTACTGACTATCCTGTTGAAGATTATGATAACATTTACCGTGTCAATCTTCGTGGTTCTTTCCTCATGACAAAGTATGCTATTAAAGCTATGGAGAAATATAACTACGGACGCATTTTGCTAATTGCTTCGATTGCAGGTAAAGAAGGTAACCCTTTTATGACAGGATATTCATCTATGAAAGCAGGTGTGATAGGCTTAGTAAAAGGTATTGGAAAAGAATATGCACAAACAGGAATAACGGTCAACGGGCTTGCACCTGCTGTTATAAAAACTGCCATGAATGAAAAAACAGCGCCGGAACAATTAGCTTACATGACTGCCAAAATACCAATGGCCCGCCTGGGTACAATTGAAGAAGTAGCAGCCTTATCCTGCTGGATCGTATCTAAAGAAGCAAGTTTTAATACAGGATTTATTTTTGATATTTCCGGTGGCAGGGCCACTTACTGATCGTATTCACTTTTGTCTATCACAAATCATGAACGTAATTCCCGCTTTGAACTCCAGCATTTTCAGAGGTGAAGTATAAACCTGTGCTACTTTATGTTTATGTATGGACTGAGTGCTGGCATTGATAAATCGCACATTTAATGGTTTTCCATCGGGATCACTTGTGGCCGGTGCGTCCATAAGGTGTTTGGTATTGATATAACTGATCTCACCACCCTGGATAGTATTGGCGCTGATATCGATCATTAACCTGCTATTGTGTTTGTTCTTTGAAAATATCGTCGGGTTTATCTGTAAACCACCACCCGCACTCCAGTACATAGTTTTATCGTTCATTATATTTTCCTGTTCAAGGGCCCGGCAGCCATCATCATCATCGGGATCACCAATATATATGGAGCTATAGAAGTTATATAAACCTCCTTTTGCATTGATATAGGGGATAATAAAATATTTATCGCTAATACATTTAAATCTTGCCTGTATGTTAGCGTTAAATGTATTACTGCTGTAATCAACAGGTAAGACTGCTGAGGTATTATTATCAAACTGAAAAGTTTGATCTATCGTTTGATGAGCATACATGCCAATACCAATATCCAGTCCTACTGATAATCTCTTTAGTTCACCGGGGAATTGATATAATAACCCTGTCTGCATGCTATGAACCGGTTGAATGTTATTGTTTAAATCCTGCCTGGGTAGTCCGAGACTATAACCGGTGGTAAGTTTAAACTGCTGGGAGTTGGCAGAGTAAAATAAACAAACCATCAGGAGAGTAGAAATGAATTTCATAAACAAAAGTTTTTGGTTAGCGGATAAAAGTCATATTCAATTTACGCCTATTGCCAAACGGAATAAAATAAATCCTGTTAAAACCTGCCAAAATTTAATAACACAGTTGTGGGCAGTGATCCTTCTTTCTTCAAAACAATAAAAAAGTATTTAAAAGATCATTTGAGGCAGAATAGAATAAGGAAAAAAATTAAATCAATTATTGGTAAAACATTGCCGTCTCTTTCCTCTGCTTTTTCCTCTTCTTTTTCAGCTTCAACGGCAGCGACCTTTTGCCTTGCTACATAGCCGAGACTTTGTATATCGTTTAGTATACGTAATCCCTTCGGCTGCAGATGATATTCCTCAAGCCCATTGTCCCTGATCATCCCGTCAGTTTCCAGAATTTTCAGATGTTTTTCAGTTTGAACTAAAAGATAGGTATCCCCTTTATATTTTAATTCCAGATCCTTCTTTCTAATGGTTCTATGGCCGTCAAAAAGCTGCAGTACATTATCGCGGAATTCAGCTATTTCTCTTCTAATAATCATAAAGAATTGAATTGGATCGGGAGGAGAGTAATTAAAATTACTAAAAGAAAAGCTGTCCCTATAAGTCGGGACAGCTTTTTAGAATTTGAATTTAATCGTGGGCCTTTACTGGTCCTTCAATTACTTCAGGTTTCTGCGTAAGATATTTAGACAAATGCTCTTTCACATATTCGGCTGCGAGGCGTATAGATTCATCCGCACCGGCTTTATCCTTAAATACACTGAGCGATGCGCCTTCTCCATTACCGGTATCAAGCCAATAATATCTTACAAATCCCTTCGCCTTTTTTAATAGCGGTACAAAACCTTCCTGAACAAGTTTGTCAATTTTTTCACCATCTTCCGCTTTGAAATGATAGTGACGAACAGCTGCAAACATAGGACCTCCTTTTTTTAATGATTAATAGTTTACTAAATTTAACCATAATAATCATTTATAAAAAAATTACATAGAGATGGAGATCATGATCACCTTAATTTAAGGTCACAACAATATTTTATTTCTTCAATCTCTTCATCATTGCCTCGATCATTGCATCTATATAACCGATGTAATAATTGCTGTAAGGAGTTGACCAGTGACTTTGAATTGCAATGACAGCTTTTTGTGAAGGGTCGATCTCGATTTGTTGTCCAAATGCACCAGAAGCAAAGTAGCGCCGTGTTGATCCTAACCACCAATAATAACCATAGCCAGGATTTGATCTTGCTGCTGTTGTTGCACGTTTCATCCAACTTTGTTCTAAAACTTGTTTGCCATTCATATCCACACCATTATTCATTGCAAATAAACCCAGCAACGCATGATCCCGTAAAGTTGCACTGATACAGCAACCCCCAAGCTCTATACTAAGGCTACGGCTTTTTATCCAATTAGCGTCTGAATGCATCCCAAATGGTTTCCATATTTTTTCAGATAAGTATTGTGAAAGTGTTTTTCCGACAGCTCGCTGGAGAGCAATTGCTGCAAGATTTGTCTCCATAGTATTATAATTAAATTTCGTTCCGGGAGTAGCGGCCATTTTTAATTGTGATAAGTAATTTACTATTTCAGGCCATGCATTTATTGAATCCAGTCTTCCAACTTTCATAAGGTCTGATTCAGGATTTCTTGGATCGTCATTCCAAGCAACACCAGAAGACATTTGTAAAAGATTTTCTAATGACACACTATCATAGACACTGCCTTTTAACTCATGTACAAATTGTGTTACTTTTTGATCTAATGATTTGATATATCCATCTTGAATAGCCGCGCCGTAAAGCAGGGAAGTAACAGATTTGGCTACAGAAAAGTTTATCCATTTACTGGTGGGTTGTATGTCGATATATTTTTCAAATAAGATCGAATCGTTTTTTAACACAATTATTCCAACTGCTTTTGTATCATTAATAAAATCATTAATGGTGCGAATAGTATCTTTGAATGAGAACGAATAATTTGAAAGATCTATTGGCGATTCGATCAGTAGATGTTTTTTATTACCCGCTTCAATTTTATTAGTTGGTAAAATGCGATCAGCATTTTGATAGTACGCAAGTTGTTTCTCGGGAGTTAAAAAAGCCAGATGGGCAGTCCGAAAACTATCCATTGATGGTAGCGAGATATTTTGGGTAGTGACCGTTTTTATTGCTGATGTGCATGCGGCAAAGATCGTTGCTATAAGCAGCGAAATGGTATATAGCTTCATCGTAAGCAGTTTTTAAGTGTAGAAATGATCTCTCACTATAGCAAATTTTTGTCCAAAATTTGAGTTTAAGGGCTCATTTGATATAGTAAGTATTTCATTTTTTCCACTCAGAATATTTTGTTTCTTCCGGCACATCCGTAAAACTTTCAAATGATATTTTATAACCATCAGGATCTTTAACCTGCACAACCCACATGCTGTTACCAACAAAAGGCTCAGAAGTTGATATCCCGTTTGAAGTTATTTGAGTATAAATAGCTAGCGCATCTTCACAGATAAAAAAGATCTCAACACCTTCACCAGGTTTTCCTTGCGACATATTTGCTTCTTCACCGTACTCCTGCAGCATCAGGGCTGCATTGTCTATTACAAGCCAGCACCATTTTAGTTTTCCATTGTCTACCCAACTCTTGGTCATGGAAAATCCAAGTCCTTTGACATAGAAACTTACAGATGCCTTCATGTCTTTAACCATAAAAAATGGAACAGCTTGTTTAACGTTGGGCTGACTTTTTGAAGGGCCGCTCATTTTTTTTTATTAAGTTAAGATTTTCCTCTTGTAGATAACCAACTAAAAGCGTAAAATTAAAAGGGTCTTCATCTGAAGGCCCTTTTAATTTATGAGATCAGCAATATGTTTAACAACTAAAATTTTCCCGGGAATTGTTTTATAATTCCATCTGTCAGCATATCTGCCATCATTAATATTTCATCATGAACCTTATCATAAGCTTTTACATCTGCTGCATAATCTTTTTTTAACCTGGCAACTGCTTCCTCTGTTGTTAATGACAAATGATCGTGCATCATTTTTTTCATATCAGCGAATTTCCAATTGGGATTGGCTTTACTAAGGAAATCCGATATTTCATCTGCATTCACAAACCATTTTTTATTGGTTGCATCAAATGCGGAATTATTTCCTGCTTTAGCTGCTTTCAACAGATCAGCTGCTATGGTAATATGTTCCCTCAACAAACGGGTCAGCTCTTTTCCTCCCGCCTCACCATAAAATGGTTTTACGGCATTACCAATATCATCCTGGTTTTTCAATAACCTGTTTACCGCCTGGTCAGTACCCGGAAGATCATCCATTATGTTGAATATCACATTTCTTGTCCATACAATATGGTCTTCCCAAAGTTTATGCATGGCCATTCTCAATTGTTCACTCTTTGATGAATTGGTTTTCATATCCATTTGTGCATGCAAAGGAGATAAAAAGAGTACCAGTGTGCTGATGGCTAAAGAAATTCTAATTAGACGTTTCATAAAACCTCCTTGTTTTTTTTATAATAAAGCCTCAAAAAGGCTACCACCGTTTATTTTGAGTTAACTAACAACGGATTGGTTACAATATTTTTTAGATTAAAAATGTACAATGATCTGTAACGCTTTGATCTTTTGTTCACTCTAATGAAAGGACGGTCCGAACTTTGTTACGGTAATAAAAATGTTTGTACATGGAAATGATCAAAACGGGTGATACAGTCAGAGAATTGGAACTCATCAACAGGATCATGAACGGAGAAAGGGAACTGTTTGAGATCCTGATAAGACGAAATAATCCTTATTTATATAAGTTGGGAATGACCTACGGCTATAGACATGAAGATGTGGAAGACCTGATGCAGGAAACTTGGATAGCTGCTTACGTGAACCTTGAAAAATTTGAGGGCCGTTCATCTTTTAAAACATGGGTAACCCGAATTATGCTGAATCAATGTTACCATAAGTCACGGAAGCCCAGTTTTAAAAAAGAAAAAGCAAATGAAATAATTAATGAAAAAACAACTCCTATGTTTGAAAGTGACCGATCAACAGATACGTATAGTTCTGTACTGAACAATGAACTAAGTAATATTATCGGGAATGCCCTCACCTCAATTCCATTGGAATACAGGATGGTTTTTTCTTTGAGGGAATTAAATGGAATGAGCACAGCAGAAACAGCGGAAGTGTTGGATATCTCGGAAACAAATGTAAAGGTCCGGCTTAGCCGAGCTAAACAAATGCTGCGGGAGAGAGTAGAGAAGATGTATGCTCCTGGTGAGATTTTTGAATTCAATCTTATTTATTGCGATAAGATAGTTAATGGAGTAATGAAGTCGATCTATAAACTATAAGATGATCTTTCATTGAATTCGGTAATGTTCCTTCTTTCTTCAAACCAGTGTATAAATAAGTAAGAAAATAGTTACGTCTATTTCTTCTTTTCCACTTCACTTACAAAACTCCGTATATTCAGATCCTGCGATGGATTAGGGATTTGAATACCTTCTTTTTTAAATGCTGCGTCTATAGTCTCGATCATATCACTTTTTATTTGGATCCAGGTTTTAAAGTCTTCAATCCAGAATAAGATTCTCATCTCTACAGTATTACTGTTGAGATCCTTTATTAATATTACTGGTGGTGGGGATGGCATGATCCTTTTATCGGCAGCCAAAAGATCCAATACCAGTTTTTTGGTTTTTTCCAGGTTGGTGCCGTAGGCAACTCCTGTCACGATCTCCACACGACGGTTGCTGTTTCCTCTAGTCCAGTTTATTACCTGCTGGCTTAGAAGACTTCCATTGGGGATAATAACATCGGCTCCATCCCAGGTCGTGATTATACTGCTTCTGAAACCTATTGACTTCATCGTACCCGATTGTCCTCCGAACTCAACCACATCTCCCACATTGATAGGTTTTTCAAAGGCGAGGATCAATCCACTTACTAGGTTATTAACCAGGTCTTGCAGACCGAAACCGATACCAACACTTAGTGCTCCTAAAATTATCGTCAGCCTGTCCATAGGAATGCCGGCAGCTGCAAACGCCAATAACACACCAATACTTATTATTGAAATTCGTATTAGGAGAAGCCAACTCCCAATGCCCACTTTTTTTTCGCGACCATTCACAACACGCTGGTCACCGGCAGCAAAAAATGTGACCATATTTGAAACAAGGCCCGACAAAAAAAGGATCAGGAAAAACACAAAAACACTTTGGATAGTAAAAGTAGATTGGCCAATTGTTCTTTCTGTATAAAGGAAATCAGAGAATTCTTCAGCAAGTTTTCTGAAGAAATAGAAGCTCCGCCCGAATAAAATAAACCAGCCGATCACCAGGAAGTAATAAAATATAGCCGGCACTTTTTTGCTTACCGTTTCAAAGTCGATATACAAAGTTTTTCTATCCGGCTTTTTATATATCCCCGCAGCGATATTCAGCATTTCATTGACTAGCCGTATTACCCAGAAAAAAAGTATGGCATTGACCAGCCCGAAGATACCACTGGTTAAAAAAGATTTCGAAAGATTAAACCTCCCATAAACGTTGGCTATTGCGGAGATAAGTTCCATCAAAATGAAGAAAATTATAAATATCAGTATGCCTTTTTCTTTTAATTCTCTCCTGTGATTGCCTATTAAAAAAACAACACCAAAGATTACTCCCATTAACGACAGTGACAGCATTCCCCATCTTTCAGCTCGTGAAGCCTGCAGAATGAAGTTGTCAAGAATTGCCACGAAAAACATCAGCATCAAAACGAGCCAGGCAGACCTCCAGTATTTTATAATATAATTCCAGAAAATGAATGTAAGAGACAAAGCAGACAGGACCCAGAATGCACTATTTAACACAAATGGAGGTCTTGGGAAGATGAATTGGAAAACACATAATACAATAAGTAACGATGACAAAAGGGGATAACGTAAAACAAGCCATTCATGCTGATTTATAGATGACGATTGAACCGCAGATAATCTTTTCTTCAACTTGCTTATAAACAGAGTCAGACCTGCAATCAATAATATCAACAGCATTATGCGTCCTGAATTGCTTTTTGAGTAAAAAGAAAAAACTAACCTTGCTTTTTCTTTTGACAGGTGATAAATTTCACGGAATGGCCTTCTGAACGCTACCGAATCCCAAAGGTTAACCATTTCCCTGTCCGATAAAGAAGCAGCAAGGTCCCGCCTGTATTTTTCCATCTGCTCAATGCCATCTTCCAGCTTAACAATAACAAGATTTACCCTGGTTTGTAATAGCTGAACCTTTTGTATTGCCTTTTTCAGCAGGCTGTCAGCAGGTCTCATTTCTTCAGTTACCAGTGTTATTTTGCTGATTAAATTCTCAAGACTAACTGAATCTGAAGGCAATTCAACAAGAATACTATCGCTGGCTAGCGAGTCAATGTCGTTCCGTAAAGCTACCATGTTCTTAAGATAGTTTTCCAGCGTGTGTTGCCCAATTTCTATCCTATTAAGCAACTCCCTCAAAAGTTTTGAAGAAGTAGCAAGGTTTCTTTCTGTTTGTGTAGAGCCTTTATTTGTAAAAACACCGTCGACAGCCACGTCAAATATTCGGAGTACATAATCCACCTGAGATGCTATACCTGCGGTATCAATACCTCCTTCTAAATAATCATTTGCTTTTTGTGAGACTTTCAGGATATCATCAAGGATCGTATTTTGTCTTGCAGTAATCTTATCAGAATTGAACTGCTCAATGTTTCTTTTAATTTCATCCGCAACCCGCTGACGTAACGGAATTAAAACTTCTTTCGTTACTGTATCTGTTATAAGCGTATCGTGGGCAGGAGTTCTCTGCTGGGCCGATGCAATAAAGCAAAAAGCAGTTGCAAGGAAAAGTAAGGAGATGTGTAGTAACGTTCTTGCCATTACAAGCTTTATTAATTCATGATTGAAACGATTGCAAAAGGCAATAGACAGGAAATTACGAATAAATTGTTTGTCCCTGCACGCTTACAGACTTCGGCCAACTATAAGTTATAGAACAAGTTTCAATCAGGCACAAGCGATGTTCAGTTATCTAAAGTTTACTATACTTGAATTTCTGGCCTCCAACCGAAGCTTCGTACATTAATCCGCCTTTTTGCTGTGTGTATATCATAACACCATCATTATATTTTGCATTTACAGAAGCACCTGCTGTTGCAGCAACTGCCGATGCCTGCGCAGAAAATTCAACTTTATTTTGTTTGAACCGGTCGATCGCCGCCTGGTTTTCGAAGAATATCAATTCCCTGTAAGCCTGGCCCCCAACTTGAAAGCCTATACTTACCTGAGACATCTTTGCTTTGCCTATCATTTTTCCTCTTTCATACACAATTCCATTTCCGGAAGCGCCACCTACACCCACAGCACCTTTGCCGACATTTGGAAAAATAACGTAGCCAGTTGCGCTTTCAAATACTTTGCTCAATAAAGGATCTGTTTTAAGGAATTCTGCTTTCGCAGAATCGCAATCTTGTATTAAACTTTTGTCTTTACTGGATTGCGCCATTGTTGAATTTGCAATTAATAATACTAAAGAAAACAACAATGATCGAATGATGAGTGGGATAGAATACTTTTTCATAATAGTGTAGTTTTATTTATATGATTGGAATATGTATTTAATCATTAGACTGTTTAAAAGAATCTTTAATTGCAAAGACTTTCATTAACAGTTGCTCAGCAACGGTCTTTAATATGTGAAGGCAGGTAAGTTCAACTGATACACCGGACAACCTTTGAATGACACGGCGTATTATGTATGAGGTTTGCTCGTGTTATGAAGTTACACGATTTTATTGATTCAGAATTCGTATGGTGAAAAGAAATTATTCAATAGTTCTTTTGGTTATGTGGTGACTATGATTCTTTGGTCGACATTTCAAAAGCCAATTCTTTTCTTTTTTATTCTGTTTCTTCTTTTCTCGCTATAGGTTTGAGTATCATTCAATCTTTGGTAGTCGGACATTGGCTGCGCCCTGTTTTAATTGGAGTGCTTCTATTATTCCTGCAGCATTCCTGATAATAGTAAAAAAAGCATTTGGTACTTCACGAATAGAGAAATTGCTATTGTCTGAGAAGAACATTTGAAAACCAGCTTGACGATTTTCTTGTATGCAAAGATTATCTCCACAGAAAGAAATGGTAAGTGTATCTTTTTCTAAAAGAAAATTACCAACCAATTTTTGCAATGTGTCTTTTGGAACAGTTACTGTCTTTCTATAAGTTGGCTTATAAAATCCCTTCCACTCATAAACAATAGCTACACTGCTAAGCAACTCATTGATCACCGAAAAATTTTCACCATTGATCATGATCACCACGCCATTTCCTTCCTGCACACTTCCATAAGAGTTACAAAGAAATGCTTCGTTACCTCCGTTATGATTAAAATACAATTGTCCTTCCTTTTTTTCAATAAATACACCCAGCGCTGCATTGCTATCTATATATGGCGTTAATCTTTTTTTCATCATTGCTTGCGATAAAACTTTCTTTGATCTTCCTTCCAACGCCAACTGGCATTCGATAATATATTTTGCAAGATCAGTAGGAGTGGTCCATAAACCAGCAGCTGCCTGCTCCGGATAAATATGATATTTGCCTGTTACCGGGTTACCATTTCCATAATATCCTGTTGCAAGATTGGATGTAGCAGCTGGCGGTTGTTGATAGCTGCTGTTTGTCATGCCCAATGGTTGTAATACATTTTTCTCCATCCAGTCTGCATAGTTGCTGTTGGTGACATTGGTTAGTATCAGTTGACTGATCGTTGTACCTCCACCTGAATATTTAAATTTTGTACCGGGTTCAAATAAAGAACGAACCGCTTTGGAATTTGCAGGTGGCTTGCCATCCAGTATTTGTTGTACGGTTGGTAATGTATCTGTTTTTTTATAGCCCCGGAAGCCATGAATGTCTAACCCTGCTGTATGACTTAACAGGTTATTGAGTGATATCTTTTTATTTTTCGATAAACTATCATAAGGAAATTTCCAACTTGTAAGATAGTTATTGATGTCTGCTTCCGGATCAATTTTTCCCATCTCCACTAATTTTAAAATACCCATGCTGTTAATACTTTTACTGATAGAAGCTGCCTGGAAACGAGTATCAGTTGTTACTTTTCTTTTTTCTTCTACATCGGCCCATCCATATCCTTTTGCCCATTCAATTTTATAATCACGGATCACGGCAATACTGAGTCCCGGTATCGCCAGTTCTTTCATTCGTTTTTCAATATTCAGTTTTGGAACTGTGTCACCAAAAATTACTGAGGGAGCTAATGAATTCTCAACTGCAGTTATTTTCTTTTGGATCGCCGGATCAATAGTTTGACTGGAAACTGTGAGCGGTAGTAAAAACAGGATGAGGAATTGTTTCATTTTAATGGTAATGTTTTGAGTGGCTAAATTAAGTGAATTAGAACCGTTTTGCACGGTCAAAATACCTTTCATATAAATGGTTGTTTTCAGAATTATTAATATTTCTATTTTCGGCTCCGTACAAAATGAAGAACTAAAAAAGCATTGCATTGCTATTCCGGCTATAAAAACAAAATGAATCTTTATGAAAACAATTACTTTCATTTTCCTTGCTATTTTTTTTGTAAGTGTAGTTTCGGCACAGGACCAGGAATTCCCGAGATCAAAGAAAACAGAAAACCGTTATTGGCTTTTGGGTGTGGGGCTCTCCATGCAAAATATGTATGATGAAGGAATTTCCTATGTAAGATACAAGGGAACAGGGATAGCTCCGTCAATTGGCCTGATCAAGAGCACCGAAAAGAAATACTGCCAGTTTTTGCTGCAGCCAACCTTTAATAAATTAACAACCGAAAGAAGTAATGAATTAAGACCAATGGCAGTAAGGACCACAAGGTTTGTATTGGATTATCAATATCTGGTAAGAGTAAAAGAGTGGAATGAAAAATTAAAATTGTTTGCAGGTGGAAATGCTTCATTGCTCTTTAATCTTAAGTCAGCAGAACAGTTAGATAACTCACAGTTAGTATATGATTATGCATTAAGTATCGGGCCTGCAGCTAAGCTTGATAAAACTGTGAGATGGAATAAACGAGAATGTGTAGCAGCAATTGGTCTCAGTTTGCCGCTGATTTCTCATATTGCACGACCTTACTACCTGAACCGTATTGAATTTATCGATCCGAAAAATGATTTCCTCGGCGATCTTTTCGGCAATAGCAGTGTTGTTACTGTAAATAAAAACTTTCGAATAACCAGCGGCTTGTCATTTACCTATCCTTTATTCAATAAAAATGAATTGAAGCTTGGGTACTCATGGGATTTTTATAAAATGACAACTATTAATTCAGTGTATGCTGCTGAACATCTTATTTCAATTTCGTTCCTGTCAAATTATTAATCTAAAATGATGCGATCATGAAAAAGATATTTTTTCTTTTAACCATAGCAACTGTTTTACTCTCCTGTGAAAAAGCGATCATGCCAAATTCAGAATCTGCTGATGCAGAAGAAACCTTTGAAACTCTTTGGCAAACCATTGACCGTGGGTATTCTTTTTTTGAGTATAAGAATATTGACTGGAATGCTATGTATCAAACTTACCGCCCACAGATAAATAATAGCATGACCGACAGAGAATTTTTTAACAAATGCTCTGAAATGCTGAGCGTATTAAAAGACGGTCATGTAAATTTAAGAGCCGGCTTCTCCACTTCTTACTACAATGACTTTTATCTGAACTTTCCTGCCAATTTCAATAAGGAAATTATTGACAGAAATTACCTTCGGGGTTTTGAAGTAACAGGCCCTCTTTACCATACTGTATTGAGTGGGAATATAGGCTATATCTATTACGGAAGTTTTGCATCTCCGTATACTGGCGACCAGTTAGATGCTGTACTAACAAGGTTCACTTCCATTGCAGGGTTAAAAGGGATCATCTTCGATGTAAGAAATAACCCGGGAGGCAATCCTGCCAATGCTTATCGCTTCTTTGAAAGAATTGCGACGCAAAATACATTGCTATATAAAACAAAATATAAAAATGGCCCGGGGCATAATGATTTTACTGAAGAACAGGAAAGTATTATTGAGCCCACGATTGACAAAGTAAAGTATGCAGGTAAAATAGTTGTATTAACTAATCGTAAATGTTATAGTGCCTGCAATTTTTTTGTTGCAGGATGCAAAGCCTTTTCTCAAATAACAATTGTGGGAGACCAAACCGGCGGTGGTGGAGGACAGCCAACAGGTTTTGAGTTGCCCAATGGATGGTCCGTAAATTTTTCAGGCTCCATTACCAGTTTACCAAACGGTTTTATTATTGAGAATGGTGTGTTGCCTGATATTGCAGTTGCATTAAACCCTTCTGATGAAGCAGCTGGGATTGACACAATAATTGAGAGAGCCAAAACACTTTTTTAAACCTCACCTGGTTTGTGTCAGAATAAAACAGTTTAAAAAGTTTTACCATTCCTGGTATATCCTTTAGCTTTCAGGATATCACCCTTGAGTACTATGATTCATAGTAATAAATTTCCAGCACAACAATGATCAAATAAAACTGGACATCACCTTCTCCAATAGGAGACTCATTTTTTTGAAACAGGTCATGGCTGAGAGTAGTGTTATAGTAATCTTCGAAATCTTTAATTACTGTTTCGATCACTTCTCTTTCATCGTATAGAAATGCCAATGGTCTTTTTCCTGATCTCATCTCCAGGTCATCTATCATTCTTTCGATAAAAAACTTTTCAGACGCAAAAAATTCTTTTACTCCAATTATAAATTGACTATCTCTTTTTCTTTTGTGCTCTATATCTAAAAAAGCATTTTTGCCCGCTACTACAAGTTTTGGAGGAGCTTCATTGTCTTCTGCATTGTATTTTTTTAATTCCCGGCGAATTGTTTCGAAGGTAGCGTTCATATGCTTTTTATCGGCTCAGCAACCTACATAAAAATAGCTTACAATAAAAACCTGTTGGTGCTATCGCTGCTATATCACTTGAATAAGAAAACATTTATTTTATTCACTCTCTTTGCCTGTGGTCTTCCATTTACCTTACATTTGACAGGATATTTATTTCTAACAACAATCATTAAACCATGGCAACTGTAAACATCTATCTTACATTTAATGGTAACTGTGAAGAAGCTTTTAAGTTTTATCAATCTGTATTCGGAGGTGAATTTCCTTATATCGGCCGCTTTAAAGATATGCCGCCGGGAGAAGATCCTAAGCTTAAGCCGGGTGAAGAGAACAGGATAATGCATGTCTCTTTACCGATCAGCAAAGAAACAATATTAATGGGCAGCGATACAGGCGGTGAATGGGCAACGGGTTATTCGCAAGGAAATAATTTTTCAATTTCGATCACTGCTGATAGCAAGGAAGAAGCTGACAAATTATTCAATGGGCTTTCAGCCGGCGGCAAGGTGATAATGCCTATGAGCAAAACATTCTGGACCGATTCTTTTGGAACATTTACAGATAAGTTTGGTATTAATTGGATGGTAAGCTTCTATGACGCAAATGCTCATTAAGGATACAACAAATATTTTTTCCGCATCTTTTTATATTCACTTAAGCCGGGCTCCCAGCTTGCCCTGATCACTTCTTCTGATACACCATCAATGATCTGCTGGCGAAAAAGCCCTGAGCCAATTTGTATCTCAATATTATTCATCTGCTTGCTAAGTTTTGAGTCGAAGAATTTTTCCTTGTGCGGATGTGCTTTGTACAATTCCATGATCCATTGGATGTTTATCTTTTTCGATTTGCGCAATAGTTCAGTATCATAATTACGCAGGTCCAATCCATAACAAACCTCGTTCATGAATATGGGTGTTTCGGCCATTCCTTTTATACCCCTAGGCGTATAAGAAAATTCATATTTACCCTTTAATTCAGGACTTCCAAGTACAGTGAATGGAAACATAGTGCACCGACCATGATTCACATACACACCTTCAAACATACATGTTGATGGATATAACAAAATGGATTGTTGCGTATTTAAATTTGGTGAAGGTTTCACCGGTAATGTGTAAGGCATGTCGTGATCGTAATTAGCAACAGGAATTATTTTGATCTTACATTTTACTTTGCCCGTCAACCATCCTTCACCATTTGCCATTTGTGCAAATTCGCCAACCGTTAATCCATGTGACATTGGGATAGGGAACATACCAATGCCTGATTTGTATTTCATGTCAAGTATTGGACCATCAATTAAATAACCGTTTGGATTTGGCCGGTCGAGGATCAGCATCTCTTTTCCATTTTCATAACAGGTTTCCATTAATCGTGACAGTGCATTTATATTGGTATAAAAACGAACACCAACATCTTGCAGATCGTAGATCAATATATCTACATCAGCAAGATCTTCTTTAGAGGGTTTGTTTTTTGCTCCATACAACGATACTACAGGAATACCTGAGACAGGATCTATTTCATCAGCCACTTCTACTCCGGCACTGGCATTACCACGAAAACCATGTTCTGGGCCAAATACTTTTACAATTTTTACACCAAGAGTTTTAAGACTGTCAACAAGATGTGTTTTGCCTATTATACTTGTTTGGTTTGCCATGATGGCAACTCTTTTTCCTTTGAGGAGCGGAAGGTATTTGCCTGTTTGTTCAGCTCCTGTTTTTATTTCTTTTTTATTTACAACGATCGGGGCTTTTCCCTGCTTTGGTTTAGATGAGGAACAAAAAATAAATGTGCTTGCTATAAGGATAAAAAATATCGATCGCATGTATTAAAATTGAGAATGTGAAAATAGCCAGTTCTAAGGAATAAATGATGAGATAAAATAAAAGCTTATTTTCTACCTGGACGTTAAATAATTCAGAATGGTTTTATAAAATTCATCCGGTTTATCCTCCCAAATAATATGTCCGGATCTCTCGATGACATGTAGTTTGCTATTTTTAAGACATTCTTTCTGTAAATAAAAAGTTGATTCACCTTGGTCATCTTGCCGGCCGTAAATAATTAATGCCGGGACATTCAATTTTTTTAAGTCAGCAGTAATATCCCATTTTGTGTTCATTACTTCTTTGTCAATAAAAGGGATGGGTTGAAAATTAAAGTTGGTAAAAAAATCATCAAAGTCAACTGGTAGTTTCATTCGTTCATAATGCATTGCCCGTACATGAATGGCGATAAATTTTTTAAACGCAATTACTTCCTTACTTGTAGGGTTAACTCTTTTTAATGAATCCAATTCTCGATCTGTTTTAACAGAGAAAATATTTTGTAAAGCTCTCATCGAATCCAATTCAACAGTTGATCGGCGTGTATATTGGTTGTCAAAAAGCACATCCCAAAGTTTATAAGAAGGTGGTGCCGAGCAAATCAAGACAAGGTTTGAAACATATTGCGGATAAAGAACCGTATAATTCATGGCAAGTAATCCGCCCCAGGATATTCCAAGCAAAACTATTTTCTTATCATTTCTTTTTTTTCTTAGCAATTCAATATCCTGCAGGTAACTTTTAATATTGATGGTTGTTTCATTGATCGGAATATTCCTGGATCTACCTGCACCTCTTTGATGAAGAAGCACACAAGTATAAAAAGATCTCAGGCTATCCATGATCCGGTGAGAAGGGTCCCCTGGTGGCGCTCCGGGGCCCCCGGTTAAAATATATAAAGCTGGTCCCTTGCCTTGCTCTTCATAAAATAATTGAATATTGCCATTGTAAAAACTTTTCAGGTCCTGTCCATAACAATAGCCTGATAAGAAAACTATTACTATAAATATTCTTTTCATAAATTAAATAAGCAAATAATTAGATGGAACTTATTACTCTAATTTATGATAATTATATCCAAGATATAGGCTGGGAGTTTTTGGGATTGTAAACTTTGTTACGGGTTTTCGCTCTTTTTGATCGCATTCACAATTGCTTCTTGTCGAAGCATTGGTTCGCGGCTATCATCAAATTCATGACCACCTGTGTTTAGTGCTGTGAAGGCAAAGCCCATAACCGGTTCGCTATGGATCTTTCCAAAATAATAGATCCCTCTCTTGGAATTCATTTTGGTATAATCTAACTGGTAAACATTACCTGCGATCTCACATGATGTTGTTGGCATATACTTTTATTTAGAAATTGAGGCAGCTAAATTAAGGACAAATTCCATACCCACTGTCCCACTCATCAAATCATTAAAAAATACGGGAATTTAATTTATTGGATCATTTTCCCCCTGATGATCTCCATTAGCTCAGCCTTGTAATTTTCCCCTATCAGTATTTCTGCAGTAGTATTTTTTAATCGCACCAAATTTCCTTCGATGCCTGTGATACGGGAGATAGGAATTATAAAAGATTTGTGTACGCGGATGAATTGTTTTTTGGGCAATCTCTCTTCCAGATCTTTCATGCTTGTATATACCAATGTTTTTTGTCCGCCACGATGGATAGCCACATAATTTTTCATGCTTTCAATAAAATCAATTTCCCCAAGATTGATCTTAAGGAGTTTTCCTTTTGATTCTGTTTTTACAAAAATATAATCGTCTTCAATAACTTCCGGTTGTGAAGGAATTTCATTTGCATGGAGCTGTTCAACTGCTTTTTGTACCGCTGCTAAAAATCGTGGCAGTCGGATGGGTTTCAAAAGATAATCCACGACATACAGATCATATCCTTCCAGGGCAAATTCACTGTAGGCAGTAGTCAATATCACTTTGCTTTTCCCCTGGATGGCTTTGATAAAATCGATACCTGTAATTTCAGGCATTTGTATATCGAGAAAAACAAGATCGATCTTCTGCTGACCCAATAACTGTAAGGCTTCGATCGGGTTCGTAAAACTTGCCACCAAATGTAAATGTGGTGTTTGTTTCACATAGTGATCGAGGACCTCGATAGCATGCGGCTCATCATCGACAATGATACAATTGATCATAGCTGGTCAATGGTTAACTCAGTTGTATAAAATTCAGGGTCATCTTTAACCTTGAATGAATATTTATCTCCATAAGCAAGATCGAGACGGCTCCTGATATTTTCCTGCCCAATTCCTGTCGATAATTCTTTTGGCCCGGATTTCTTTTTATTCTTGCAATAGAAATAGATCTTGCTCCCGTCCACATTTAGTTTTATATCGATAGGGTATTCCTGCTTTTTCAGATCACCATGCTTAAACGCATTTTCTACAAGGGTAATAAGTACAAATGAAATGATCTTTGCATCACCCACTATGCCGGTCACTTCAAAATTTACATTCAGGTTATTGCCAAATCGAAGCTGGTTAATTTTGATCACATTTCTTACATGCTCGATCTCATCTTTCAATGGAGCAATACCATCTTTTGCATTTCCTTCGCTTAACGCATAACGCATGATATCACTCAGTGTAAGGATGCCCTCTGACAACTCCGGGGAATAGGGAAGTGATTTGGCATATAAAAAATTTAATGTGTTGTGTAAGAAATGTGGATTGATCTGTGCTTTTAAAAAATTCAAATTTGCCTGCGACTTTTCTATCTCTAATTGCAACTTTTGAGCTTCGAGGATTTTTCTTTGCTTTTGTCCTTCACGCAGATTAGTAATGTAAGCAACAAGGAAACATATTCCTAAAAGGAAAGTCAGTCTTATCGTCAAAGTAAAAAACATGACCGGAAGAGAAGGGTATTTTTCACCAAGAGCCCTTGGAAAAAAATAAAAAAGAAGAGTATGATAAGCAACGCAAACAAATAAAATTATCAGTGACACCTTTAGATACGAAATAGATTTTTTCTTATCAGCAAGCAGATTGTAGTAATAATTAGTGGCGAAGTAAACAAAGAAAACAAGGAATAAGAAACCAATGCCATACCGGGCCATATATACCCAGGCTGGCTCTGCGTGTTTCATTATTTCATTTTTTGCTTCCTCGTTCGGAAACAGCGCATAAGTGATAAAGAACAGGCATCCCATGCAAAGAAATACGGTAAGCATCACCAGGAATACACTCCAAAAACGATATCGGGTTTTGAATCTCATTTCTTCTGTGAATATATTAAATTGGGAATTAGAGTTATAAAAAAAGGAATTAGAAATTATTTTGATTTCTAATTCCCTGTGTTTTGTCTTCCAGGCTTAATTATTTCCTATTCCCATGCCACCACTTTGTTGTGTTCTTTTTAATTCATCGTCAGCTCCACCTGAGCGTTGTCTTGCTGGTTTTACTCCATTATTTCCAAACCGGAAATTGAAATTTAATTTAAACTGCCGGCTTTCCCAGCGGGAAGTAAACATTGTTGATTGACCGGCAAAATCTGAAGTAGCCCTGAATTTCATAGTGCGAAATATATCACTAACAGATGCTTTGATGGTAGCCTTTCCTTTCATTACCTGTTTTTGCAAGCCTGCATCAATACTGTATAAAGATCTCCCTTTAAAACTTCCCTGGTAAATAGTTGGTGCATTATAGAATCCACTTAATTCCGCTGTCCATGTCTTTGCAAACTTCAAACTGTTCTGTGCAAAGAAATTAAAACCAAATGCATCGAGATCAATTTTACGTCCTTCACCAAAGTCAGCATGATATACAGAATAATTAGTGCTAATGTTTGTAAACAGGCTATACGATTTATACTGGAAAGGATAGCTGGCAGTGAGGCTTGCAATATCCTGCGTTGCCAGGTTTTTCTTTGACATAAAAGCTTTTGATTTTTCAGCTGTATCTATCAGTTGCGTGAACATGTCTGTTACATGGCTGTAGTTAAGATTTATATTCAGTTTGTATTTATAAGTATGTGTGATCCCAAAACTGTTTGTGTATTGAGGGCGAAGATTGATATTCCCTTTCTGGAAAGTATATTCATCCAATTTAAATTCAAAAGGATTCAGATCCTGGTAAGCAGGGCGGTCGATGCGACGGCTGTATGTAAAGCTCCATTGCTTCATTGGATTCTTGTTAAATGTTATGGCTGCACTTGGAAACAGATCTGTATAAGTTCTTTGGAAAGAAGAAGTGCTGGGAGCGTATTCAGTTCCGTTGTATTTTGATCCGTTTGATACACCTTCTGAACCTGTATTCTCCAAACGCAGACCTGCCTGGAACATGAATTTTTTGTATTGACGGTTATAATTTACATAACCTGCATTGATGTTTTCTTTATATACAAAATGATTGCTGCGATCTTTGTCCAGTTCTTCATCCGAACCGATTACATTGTAACGCTGAAAATTATTATCAGTTTTTACAAAAGCAGTTTTTGCACCAACGCCTAATTTTCCTTTCATGAAATTCGTTTCATAATCTGCTTTGATCGAATTAATGCTGATCTCAGCAGGAGCAAGCATGTGATAGATAGTACTGCTCAATAGCATTTGTCCCGAAGGGTCATAATAATAATTCGGCTGGTACTGATCACTACCCATTTTATAAAAACCATGATCTGCATTTATTATAAGGCTGGTTCCTTTAGGATAGTTATAACTATAGTTGAGATTTACATTTGTATTATGCCTCTGAAGTATATTGCTGTTATCGGCTATTAAAATACGGTCAACAGTATTAGTGGTTGTATTAGAAATTGGGGTCTCGCTGTAATTAGTAGTTTTTGGGTCTGCAAATGTGCCATTTACAATTACTCCTAATGTATTTTTCTTATCGATAAAATAATCTGCTCCAACTTTAAAGTTATGAGCATTGGCAACCATGCGAATGGTTCCATGCTGGTCAAAAAGGCTATCAAGCACAGTGCGGTTTATGGTTAATGATTGTTGATTAGGGCCGTAACTGAAACTATAAGTGCTGAAGATGTTGATCTTTTTATTTCGGTAATTTAACGAAGCACCTCCATTGTATTTTGCATAAGTGCCCACATTCCATCCTGCATTCACCGAACCATTGGTGCCGAGAGCTTTATTCTTTTTTAAACGGATATTAATTATCCCGGCGTTACCTGCTGCATCATATTTGGCAGAAGGATTAGTGATCAATTCGATCGATTCGATCTGGGAAGATTGTAAGGTCTTCAGATAAATTGCCAGGTCAGTGCCTGATAAAGGTGTGACTCTTCCATCAATATAAACTTGCACTCCATTTTTGCCGGCAAGGCTGATGCCCTCATCTTTATCCAATGATACGCCGGGTGATTTCCGCAAAAGTTCCAATGCGTTTGATCCAACTGCATTGATCGTGCCTTCTACATTCAGGATAGTCTTATCAGCTTTTACTTCTACCATTGGTTTTGTCGATGTAACAGTCACATTACTTAAGGAAGTCGCAAGCTTACTCAATCTTAATTCCGACACAGTTACATCAGATGAAGTGATAGTGAATGTTTCTGAAAAAGCAGTTTTATAACCTACATTGCTGGCACTCACTTTGTATTTCCCATCGTTAATTCCGGAAAAAGTATAAACACCGTTCTCTTTTGAAACCGCTAGCTTAAGAACAGCAGAGTCAGAAGCCTTGTGCAGGCTAATAGTAGTGCCCATGAGCGGAGCACCATTGTCATCTTTTGCTATACCACTTATCTTTTGCGCCCGGGCAAAAAATGTGATTGCAGTCAGCAGGGATAAAAATATTGTTCGCATGGTTTTAAGTTTTTGGTTTGTCAGTTGGGAAAATTCTTTTCAGAGACAAACCTAAAAAGGAGTGCAGGCGAAAAGAAAAACGTTATACCAAACAGGAGTTTGGCAAGACGAAAAGGCGATTCAGCCTCGAAGAAACCAGATAGTAGAACTCTTGAATTTAATTCTGTGATCGCAGATGGTCGTTATTCTTTGGTGCCGGGCTTTATTATCATGATCCCGAAATAGGCAAACAAAGCGCTGATAACAAATACCGCTATCTCATTGAAAGCAGCGCCAAAACTAAGCCCCAGGAGATTTATTCCAAGAACATAATAAGCAGCAGCACCAATGAATCCTGTAACGATACCAACTAGAATAACTTTTGATGTTATTTTCTTTCTTGTGGATTTTGAATTTTGCTTAATAAAACTACCGGCTAATCCTCCCAGGATCGTAGCGAGTAAGAATGGCCATGGAAACGTGTATGTAAATGTTAATGGATTTGATTTAATGGAATTAGTAGTGGCTGTAAGCAAGCTCTTTCCCATTCCTTCCGAACGCAGATATGCTGTTGCCGTTTCATTATATTTCATTTTTAAAGGGTTGGGGCTTACAGTTCCTTTTTCGGGGCTGAAAATTACACTCACACTGTCAAAAGATTTTGAACCGCTAAAGCTTACGGCAATAGGTATCTGTTGTATTCCCAATCCTTGCATATTGTCACGATTAGAAAACAGTTCTAATGTTGGTTTTACTTTTAGGTACGTGATATAGCCCGAAGGGTTAGATACTGTGATAATTTTTATACTGGCTGAATCATTTACATTATCAGCACTTAATTCAACATAAGAAGATGGAATACTTAAGTGGTTTATCTCGAAAGATCCGGGATTTATAAATGTAACTTCATCTGAATTTACTTCGATCTTAACAGGTTCAATGTGAGCAGTATTGTCACCGGATTCATTCATCAGAAGAAAAGCAAGCTTTGCACTGAATTTTTTCAAAGAGTCATTATAGCGTAATGGCTGAAGCGAAGTAAACGCGATTCTGTATGCTATAGGTTCTGCTTGTCCGCTATCAGGTTCTATGTGCAGTTCAGGGAGTACTTTTATTTCTTCATCCGTAGTATTTGTTTTTGCTGCGTCTCTGAATTTTTGCATAGAGCCTCCCTCTAACACCGCTATTTTATTTTCATACTTTATAATATTTTTCTTATTTGCGGGAAGCTGAATATTATTTACCACCGAAGTATCTGTTTTTCGTATTCTTTCTCCTTCCAAAGTTTGTATTTTAACTGTAGAACCCGACTTGATATAATTGTTGTAAACAGAAGGCTTTAGCCTGGTTACCTGGCCATTTGTCGCAAGCCAACTAAAAACTAATAGAGCAAGACTTAAAGATCCGGCTTTAATGATCTTTTGAAAAATAATGGCTTGAGGTTTCATGGTTGAGCAGTTTATTATAAGAAAAAAGCAATAAAAAGGTTCTACAAAAAGAGCCAAAGAAAGGATAGATGGACTCGTGATCACTCATTAAATAATAGTGAAATCTAAGCTACGATTTTTTTAATCGGGTAATTAATGAAATTTATCCATGGCTCTTCAGCCATTACAAGATCAATTGCGGTTCTTAAAGAATTTCTATTATTTATTCTTTGCTGTAAGAATTCCTTACCTTATTAGTACTAATAGTATAAACAACCAGGAACGTGACTGAAAAAGAGCAGAAGCAAATTTTTGAAGAATGGCTTAACCAGCATAAAGCCCTAATCTTTAAAATAGTTCGTGTTTACGGATTTACAGTAGTGGATCAGGACGACCTTTTCCAGGAGATCATTATCCAGGTATGGCATTCCATTCCGGCGTTTCGAAAAGAGTCCTCTGTTACTACATGGTTGTACCGTGTATCGCTTAATACTGCTATTAAGCGGACAAAAAAAGAACGAAAACATTATCAGTCAGAAACAATAGATGGCACAAAACATATTTTGGAAGAGAGCAGGATACAAACTGATGAACGACTGGCTTGGCTCTATGATGAAATTTACAAACTTGATGAAATTGATCGCTCCGTTACTTTATTATTACTGGATGGGTTTAGCTACAAAGAGATGGCTTCCATACTCGGCATCACTGAATCAAATGTAGGAGTGAAGATAAACAGGATCAAAAAACAACTTATCACTAAATCAAAAAAATATGATCATTATGGAATTTGAAGAACTTAGAAAAATTTGGGATGCACAGGACAATCAACCTCTTTACGCAATAAATGAAAAAGCTATGTATAATCTCATCTTATCAAAAAAGAAGCAAGCTCATCATATTAGTAATATCAGTGAGCTACTATTGATCTTTGTGAATCTTGGTGCAGGGATAATGACCCTTGCGATGAATCTTTTCAAGCAAAGCGTGAACATATCTCTGTATGTTTTATCTGCCTGGATGCTTGCCACTGCTTTGTATACTTTGGTGCATCGCAATCAAAGAATAAAAGGCAACCAACAGTTTGATCGGTCTATTAGTGGTGATCTTAGTCATGCCATTTCAATGGCATCGTACCAGGTTCGTATTTCTCAAATAATGCGATGGAACATTGTGCCGATCGCAGCACTTACTCTTCTAGGGCTTTGGGAAGGAGGAAAACCAATTTGGATAGTCGTATTTGTACTGTTATTTTTTGGTTTGACCTATTATGCAGGAGGATGGGAGCATAATATTTATAAAAAGAAGAAACGTGAATTAGAGATCTTACAAAAGAAGTTGGGTAATGAAAGCTAATGGGTGCCTGACTCTTCCCTGAAAATGTTTCTGTTTGTGTCCTAACTACCCGCGGATAGAGGGTTTTTCCTATGGGCCAACATCAATAAGAATGATTGAGGGAAAATACTAACACAGAAAGGGTGAAAAAAATATTGACTATTGATTAATTGCTATATTTTTATTCTACGGATTTTATTTAGTCATCTACGGATTCTTAACCTTATTAACTTTTTATGAGAAAACTTTTACTAGTAGCACTAGTGCTATTGTCATTTTCTACATTAGCCTTTTCACAAGCAGATCGATTTTGGTCAGCAAATAACGGAGACCGAAATAATATTCCAACCGATAAAGCTGTTGCAAGACTTACTTATCCCAAAGAGTTTAGATTATTTAATTTAAATCTTGAGCCATTAAGACAAGAACTTTTGTCTGTTGTTGATAGGTCTTCAAAACATTTGTCGGTTATTACCTTGCCAAATGCAAACGGAGAACTTGAACAGTTTGAGGTTTATGAAGCTTCAAATTTTGAAGCTGATCTGCAGGCTAAGTTTCCTGAGATAAGAGCTTATTCCGGTAAAGGTATTACGGATAGGTTTGCTACAGTTAAGCTGAGCATTTCTCCACAAGGCATTCAAACAATGGTTTTCAGAACTGATAAAGAAAACGAATTTATTGAACCCTATTCTAATGATCATAGAGTTTATTCCGTTTACAAGTCTCATAGAGATAAAGGAAAATTTGGATGGATCTGCACTACACAAGAACAACAATTGTCTTCCGATATAAACTCTGCTATATCTGGTAGGATGGAAGCACGTGGTAGTTCTACAGGGGAGTTAAAAACACTGCGCCTGGCTCAATCTTGTAATGGAGAATATTCTAACTGGTTTGGGGCCACCAGTTCAGCACAAGTAAATTTGGTTTTAGCTGCTTATAATGCAACACTTACCCGTTGTAACGGTGTTTATGAAAAAGATCTTGCATTACATCTTAACCTTATTGCAAACACTACAGCTGTTATTTATTATAATCCTTCGACAGATCCTTATTCTCCTAATTTATCAAACTGGAATAATCAATTGCAAACAACATTAACTAACGTTATTGGTGAAGCTAATTATGATATTGGTCATATGTTCGGCGCTTCCGGCGGTGGTGGTAATGCAGGATGTATTGGTTGTGTTTGTGTGAATGGCTCTAAAGGGCGAGGTATTACATCACCTGCTGATGGAATTCCGCAAGGAGATAATTTCGATATAGATTATGTAGTGCATGAAGTAGGACATCAATTGGGAGGGAATCATACATTCTCAATGTCAAACGAAGGAACGGGACAAAATAAAGAAGTTGGGTCAGGTATTACCATTATGGGATATGCAGGAATAACTTCCTACGATGTAGCTCCGCATTCAATTGATATTTTTCATGAGACATCGATCGCTCAGATACAAGCTAATTTATCAAATAAGACATGTCCTGTTTCCGTGAACATGACTGCTAATCATGCGCCGATTATCGGTGCTGTAAGCAATTATATTATTCCGATCAGTACGCCTTTTGCACTTTCTGGTTCTGCAACTGATCCCGAGAATGATGCATTAACTTATTGTTGGGAGCAAAATGATAATTCGTCAACAACAGGATCAGGAAGTGTTGCATCGCCAACTAAAGCAACCGGTCCGAACTGGTTATCATTTAGTCCATCTACATCTGGCACAAGGACCTTTCCAAAGTTATCAACGATACTTGCTGGTTTAAATGTATCCGGTCCCTTACCTGGTGGTGATGCCGTTGCCAATATTGAAGCATTAAGTTCCGTTTCAAGAACGTTGAACTTCAGGCTAACTGTGAGGGATAATAGACCTTATGTTGCCGGTTCTACAATTGGTCAAACCGCTTTCACAGATGTAGTGGTTACAGTAACTAATACCGCTGGTCCTTTTACAGTAACTGCACCAAACACCGCGGTGACATGGAATGCTGGTAGCGCTGCAACTGTTACCTGGAATGTAAATGGTACCAATGCAGGTACAGTGAATTGTGCCACTGTAAATATTTTATTATCTACAGACGGAGGTCTAACATTTCCCACCGTATTAATTGCTGCAACTGCAAATGATGGCTCACAAGTTATTACAGTACCCGCATCTCCGGGTTCAAGCTGCCGGGTAAAAGTTGAGGCAGTTGGAAATATTTTCTTTGATATTTCTAATACCAACTTTACGATCGGCGGCACACCACCTGCTTGTGGAGATGCGACCGGGTTAACGAATACAACTCCAACAGAAACTTCTACAACTGTAAGCTGGAATGCTGTTAGTGGGGCAAATAATTATGATGTTGAGTATAAAAAGAATACGGAATCTACATGGACAGTTGCTGCTACTTCAACAACAACGACATCCGTTGATCTTTCTAGTTTAACCGCTGGTACTTTATATAACTGGCATGTAAAAGCAAATTGTAGCGGAGGATCTGGTAATTACGTTCAGGCAAACTTTACAACAGCTACACCACCACCTCCTTGTGGAGATCCGACCGGATTATTGAACACAACTCCGACACAAACTTCTACAACAGTAAGCTGGAATACTGTTAGTGGAGCAAATAATTATGATGTTGAGTATAAAAAGAGTACGGAATCCATTTGGACAACTGGTGCTACTGCAACAACAGTGACTTCCGTGAATCTTTCTGGTTTGACCGCAGGTACATTATATAATTGGCATGTAAGAGCAAATTGTAGCGGTGGAGCTGGCAACTATGTTCAGGCAAACTTTACAACAGCTGCACCACCTACACCAGCATGTCCCGGCGCTTATGATGTCAGTACAAATGGAAACCAAGCAGGAGCTGCTCTCATACAGCTGAATACTGATGTTTATGGTTTGATAAATGTTAGGGGCGATAATGATTATTACAAATTCAGTATTACAAACGCTGGTACCATAACGATATCATTAACCACATTACCTGCAGACTTTCAACTTGCGTTACTAAACAGCGGCGGTACTACATTGTTTTCATCAATCAATAACGGTACTGCTAGTGAAACAATTAATGCTACTGTTGCATCAGGCGACTATTATGTAAGAGTTTATCCAAAAAGCAATGGGGCATTTAATGCAAACAACTGTTATACGTTGAAGGTACAAACCGGCACTGCCAGCAGAAACCCTGAATTGGTACAGCTTTCAGGAAATAAGTTTTCTGTTTTCCCTAACCCGGCTGGCCTCGAAACAAATCTTGCATTTAATTCAAAGATGAAGGGCAATTACCTGGTTACGGTTATTAACCAATTAGGTAGCGTGGTTTTAAGAAAATCAATGGCAGTAAATGAAGGCGATAATTTTAGAAAATTAGATGTGAGTTCATTGTCAAGGGGCATGTATTATATTAAAATTCAAAATGGCAGCGAAATTCAAACTGCAAAAATTATTATCACTAAGTAATAATTAATTTATATTAAAAAAGGAGGATGCAATTTGCAGCCTCCTTTTTTATTCTGTTCCTATAAAATTATTTAAGCTGCGGCATATGCAACTGCTTCTTTCACAAACTGAACATTGGCATTTATTTTTACTTCATCGCCCAATAACAAACCACCCGTTTCTGAAACAGCGCCAAAACTCATTCCGAAATCCTGCCTGTTGATCTTGCCACTTACAGAAAAACCTGTTCTTGTATTTCCCCAAGGGTCTTTTGTTATACCGCCAAACTCTGTATTCAGGATTATTTTCTTACTTACACCCCGGATTGTTAATGTACCATAAAGTTTGTATTCATCTTCGGTAGTTTTTTCCATTCTTTCACTATAAAAAGTTATTGCCGGGTATTTTTCACTATCAAAAAAATCCCCGTTCTTTAAATGCGCATCACGTTGTTCATTGTTGGTGGAGATAGAATCCACTCTTGCTTCAAAATGTACTTTTGCTTTTGTAAAATCATCATCATCAGTCTCAACAGTTGCTTTAAACTGGTTGAATTGCCCGCTTACTGTAGATATCATCAGGTGCTTGATCTTGAATTGAAGTTCTGAATGTGTTGGGTCCAGTGCCCATGTTTGATTTACCATGATTATTTTTTTTGTTTGGGACACAAAGCTACATACCTTTACTATACTTTTTATAGTACTATACCAAAGTATAGCACTATACTTTTATAAAGCGACCTAAAAACAAAAAAACATGGTCTCAAAAGTTAAAGAAAACGAAAGAACCCATGAAACTTGTACAAAAGCACTGATTCCTGTACGGGATGCGTTGGATATTTTAAGTGGTAAATGGAAACTGCCTATTATTCTTGCTTTGCAATTTGGCAATAAGCGATTTAGTGAGCTTGCTAAACAGGTGCATGGCATCACTGATAAAATGTTGTCAAAGGAATTAAGAGAGCTTGAGATGAATGAGCTTGTGAAACGAACCGTATACGATTCCGTTCCTGTAGTAGTAGAATATTCAATGACACCTTATGGGGAAACACTGGAAAAATTAATTGAAGAATTGCAGGCCTGGGGATTACAGCACAGAAAGCGAATATTAAAAAAAGGGAAGTAATAAGAAAATACAATACACCTCCATGTTAACTTATTTATAGCCTATATTATTGGCTGCGATTTTCTTACGCTGCGACATAATAATAATTAGCAGAAAAAATTTATCTGTATTGTCTTTTCCCCTTCGGCATATCCCTGAAAGCTATTTCTTTGGTGATCATCACCAATGCATGCCATGTCCATTTTAATGATACCCGCATTAATCTGATACTATAGGGCAATTTTTTCCTTTTCATTGTAATAATGATTTATGAGAATGACGTTAAAGTTTCGAAAAGCATTTAATTGAAACAGAAGACAACGGTAGCTTTATCTGTATTGTCTTTCACTCACTTTTTTTCTTTTCGGCATATTCCAAAAATTTACTTCTTTTTCATGAAGTGGATCATTCGGTATTGTTAACGCATACCACACACTTTTCAATGCAAGCCTCGTTAGTCTTATAAAATGAGGCATCTTTCTTTTGCGCATAGGAATTTAGTTTACAAGTGCAATTTACTTTCAAAAAGAAGTGCACCCAATACCACTTTGGTGGTAAGTGATGTTAAAGTTTCCTAAATGCAAACTGATTGTTTCAACGCAAAAAGGCGATAGAAGTTATCCAAAAATTGAATTTAGCAGACCGGCAAGACGAACACCGCCTTTTAATAATTGACTGTTCAGCATTTCAATGTGATCGAAATTATATCGAAAGCTAAGCTTTGGTTCAGGTTGAGTAACACTATTATAAATTTTTCCGGCAAGTTGATATGATTCAAAAAACCATTCATTCATAGGTTGTTCCTGCCATTGCTTGCGTTGTTCCTTAGTTGTATGATTGATCCATGAAACATATTCGGTGTAACTGAGTTTTTGGAATTCAATTAATTTTTCATCCCATAAACTATGCAGGTTTGTTGACTCACCAAACCATTGCAATCGAATACGGTTGCCACCAAGGTCTTCGAACTGTCCAACATGCAGGGGTTGGTGTATATCACCTGCTATGTGGATCAAAAGGCGCAGGTACATTTGTTTTTTATCAAGAGCCAATTGTTTGTTTTTTAGTTCTGCGATCAGGAAATTAAGTTTGGTGTACGCATTTGTCAGCGTATCATTTCCTAAGGCAGCATTGAAATCATTTTGTGTTAAACCTTGTTTCACATTTATATAATGCCACACACTTAAATAATTAAATGTAGAATCAGATTTAATAAAATCCGGCCAATTACTTGTTATGGCAATTGATTCATTGCCCAATATTTCACGGATAGCTTTCCTTGCTTTGCTGCTGAGATAGCTATCGGCGATCTCGCCTACTATACGATGACCATTCTGTCCCCACCATGCAGAAGATGAAATGGAAACAGCGATGAAGGTTATTGTTAGGAGTGAGATCTTAAAACGTTTCATGTGATTTATTTTGCCATCGAAGGTAGTGGCTACTTCATTCTCAACAAAGAAAGAAGAAAGCAAGTTGGTAAACCTCATCATTATTTTATCTTTAATAATGGAAAAAATTTGGAATGGAATAAAAGGAAGCGCAAGAATAATTATCAGGATCATACCCGAAACTGTTCATCGACTTGTAATAAATATATTTGATACAGTTTTTGGCTTTTTAAATTGGCCGGAAAAAAATATTCGTGTCAAGATCTTTATTCTGCAAGACCCGCAAGCTAATCCTGTTGTTTCGCCAGCTGATCTTGATACTGCCATAGAGTATGCAAAAAGATCTTTCAAAAAAAACTTCAATACCAGGTTGATACCATATAAGTCCGGGCAAAAATTTGTCGAAGTGTTACAAAGGAAAGCGCCATATGAAGTATTGTCCACAAAAGGAAGCTTTGGCGCATTAGGCGAAGAATTTACCATTACCGGAAGTTTTTTTGCGTCTAATCTTACCGGATTATTTTATCCTATTACAGCATTTGTTGTATTGGATATTGATCATGCATCTGGTTGCTCTCTTGGACCTCTTACTGATTATGTAACATTGGACCCCGATGGAGCAAAAAATGCTTCGACCCTGGCACATGAGATTGCACATGCTTGCGGTCTTTGGCATTTACACTCAAAATCAAACCTTTTGGGGCGAACTTTTAGCAGGGGTGACGAAATTAAATGGTGGCAAAAGAACATTTTTCGCGGCTCCAGGCATGTTACTTATTGGTAGAATGCAGGGTGTGTATTAATTAATTGTTTACCGCAAAATTTTATTTAAATTCATTTCTTATTGTTTGCCATGGATCGCCGCAAAGCCATAAAAAATCTTGCCATTGTTTCAGGTGGATTGATCACACTTCCGCAATGGATGGTAAGCTGTGGTGTAAGCGATACAACTATTCATCAATCTTCTTTTTCAATAGCCGAACAAAAACTTCTGGCAAGTATCACTGATACGATCATTCCTGCCGGTAACAGAATTGGTGCATTATCCGTTGGTGTTGATAAGTTTCTCCAAAAACTGATCGATGATTGTTATGAAAAGGATGCGCAGGACAATGTAAAGACACAATTAAAATCTTTGGAAGAATTGGCAAAAGCGACAAATAAAAAAATTTTTTCTGAATGTACGCAAGCCCAGCGAGAGGAACTACTATTAAAGTTATCCACGTTACCAAGTAAAGCTGAAAAAGATTTTTTCGATTTAATAAAATCAGACACAATAAGAGGTTTCAATACATCGCAAAAAGTTATGCAGGAATATCTTGGCTACAAAGTAGCTCCGGGACATTATTATGGTAGTGTTGATGTAAAAGCAGCAGATCATGCCTGAGGATAAAAAAAGAGCATACGATGCTATTGTTATTGGCTCCGGCGCCAGCGGTGGTTGGGCAGCCAAAGAACTTTGTGATAAAGGGTTGAAAACATTGGTGCTTGAAAGGGGGCGCAATGTTGACCATGTGAAAGATTATCCAACTGCATCAAAAGCCCCTTGGGAATTTGATCATCGCGGTACGGTATCAATTGAACAGCGTAAAAATTTACAAGGCGCAAGAAATCTTCGCGAAGAAACTTTGCATTGGGCATTGAAAGATGATGAACAACCCTTCATCCAGGAAAAACCATTCCGCTGGGTTCGCGGTTACCATGTAGGTGGCAAATCATTACTTTGGGCAAGACAAACACAACGATGGAGCGATTATGATTTTGAAGGACCGGTAAGAGATGGTTTTGCCATTGACTGGCCTATCCGTTATAAAGACATGGAAGAATGGTATAGTTATGTTGAAAAATTTGCAGGTATTGCCGGTAATAAAGATGGATTACCTGAATTACCAGATAGTGAAGTGATGCCGGCTTTTGAAACAAGTTGTATTGAAAATTATTTTAAAGAAAGCTTACAAAAGAATTTTCCTGATCGTCATCTTATAGCAGCAAGGTGTGCGCATATTACCGATCCGCAGCAAATACATATTGAACAGGGGAGAAGTAAATGCGAGAATCAAACAATGTGTAACAGGGGTTGTATCTACGGTGCATACTTTAGTAGCAATGCATCAACAATTCCATGGGCATTAAAGACTGGCAATCTAACCATTCGACCGCATTCAGTTGTTCATTCAATAATTTATGATGATAAAAAAGGGAAAGCAACCGGCGTAAGGATCATTGATGGTACTACAAAAGAGATGATCGAGTTTTATGCGAATGTAATTTTTGTAAATGCATCGGCTCTTAACAGCAACGCAATTTTATTGAATTCAACGTCAAACAGGTTTCCTAATGGTTTAGGCAATGACAATGGTTTACTTGGCAAATTTGTTTCATGGCATAACTACCGGGGCAAAGCAAATGCAACGTATGATGGACTTAAAGAAAAGAAAACCGATGGCCGCAGTCCGAGCTATAGTTATTTGCCACGTTTCAGAAATGTATTCAAGCAGGAAATGGATTTCCTAAGAGGTTATGCCGTCGGCGTTGCTGGTGGAAGAGGAACTTTTTCAAATACTGATATGATCGGCGACCAGTTAAGAGAAAATTTATTAAAGCCTGAATTGGGCGGTTGGTATATAAGTACCTGGATGATGGGTGAATGTGTGCCGTTGGAAAAAAACCATGTTCGGTTATCGAAAGATATGAAAGATAAATACGGCATTCCTCAATTGATCGTATCCTGCGAGTGGGATGAAAATGATAACAAGATGGTAGTTGATTATATGGAACAAGTGAAACTGATGTTTGAAAAAGCTGGATTCATAAATATAAAAGTAGAAGATACGCAATCACCACCGGGATCTGATATACATGAAATGGGCGGTGTTCGCATGGGGCATGATCCTAAAACTTCTTTGTTGAATAAATGGAACCAGCTTCATCATTGCAAAAATGTTTTTGTCACCGACGGTGCTTGTATGACATCGACCGGTTCGCAAAATCCAACATTGACGTTTATGGCAATAACAGCAAGAGCGGCGAATTATGCAGTTGATGAATTGAAAAAAGGGAGTATTTGAAACTCCTGTCTCCGCCTCAGGCGGAGAACTTAGATAGTAAAGTTCTTTTAAACATGATTTTTAAGATTATTGAAGTATAATTGTTTTGCCAGCTTAAGTAATTCATTTCAACTTCTGTTGCGACGCTCCATTCAGGTTTCTCTTCGCTATTCAGCAATAGCGTCGCAGTTTACCCAGAGCGAAGCGAAGGGTCGCACTCTTGTACTTTCAGTTCATTATTCATCTTTATAAACTATATAATAAAAAAATGAAAAAAAGTTTCTTACTCTTTGTTATTACAGGACTGCTGTATGTAGATGTTGCGGGTCAAAAACCATTATACACCGCCCCGTTTGGTGTACAGACATACTCGTTTCGCAGGAGTATGGGAAAAGATCCTGCTAAAGTTTTGGATACAATAAAATCAATGGGAATTACGGAGATAGAAGGTGGAGGAGGTGGTGGTTTATCGTTGCAGGAGTTTAAAAAATTATGTGACGATAGAGGGATCAGTATACCATCTACCGGAACAGGATATGATCAGTTAGTAAACAAAACTGACTCGGTGGTTTATAGGGCAAAAACATTAGGGGCCAAGTACGTAATGTGTGCATGGATACCGCATACAACAGGCAGCTTCAATTTTGAGAATGCGAAGAAAGCTGTTGAAGATTTTAATAAAGCGGGTAAAATTTTAAAAGAGAATGGCCTTACATTTTGTTATCATGCTCATGGCTATGAATTCTGGCCTTATGAAGATGGAACATTGCTTGATTATATAATTAAGAATACAAACCCTGAATATGTTTCTTTTGAAATGGATATCATGTGGATCTATTTCGGCGGTGGCGATCCAGCAGCACTTCTTAAAAAATATGGTGATCGTTGGAAGCTGATGCATATAAAAGACATGAAGAAGGGAACCAAAAGAGATCTTACTGGACTTACTTCTCCGGAGAATGATGTTGCCGTTGGTACTGGTGAATTGGATATACCTGCAATTATGCGGGAAGCAAAAAAGATCGGGATCAAACATTATTTTATCGAGGACGAGAGCAGCAATATCATCATTCAGATCCCTCAGACAATTGCTTATTTAAAAAGTCTGAAAGAATAAATGGTGGATCATACATTTCCAGGCAATGGATGAACCCACGATCCCCTGTATTTTCTTTGTAAAAGTTTTGTTGCTTCCGCATCGCCAACAACTTCTTTTTTTATTGGGTCATAGGTTAATGCTCTTCCATTCAACTTCATTGAAATATTCGCAAGGATACAACTCGCCGTGGAAATATGTCCCTGTTCAATATCGGCAACTGGCTTAATACCTTTGTCAATCGCTTCAAGAAAGTTGACCATGTGCCGTCTTGTAGCAGGAGCTGCATTCAGTTCTATAGCTGGCTCAGTGAGATCTTCCGGGTATTTTTCTTTTTCATATACAACATCACCATGGATCTTTTTTTCATCCTTTCCTGTTGGAAAAAAATCATATTTCATGGTACTGCCGCACAGAGTTCCTTTATCACCATAAATTTTAAATGCCCATGGATATTCCGGATCAGCTGGAGTGCCCCAGCTTCTGTGTTGCCAAACACAATTCAATCCTTCATATTCAAAAATTGCAGTTTGCGTATCAGCAATATTACTCTTACCTGTTTTATCAACATAAATTCCGCCTGTCGAACTGATCCGTTTTGGCCAGCCAAGGTTTAACATCCATCTCACTGTATCAAGCATATGAATACACATATCACCCATGATCCCATTTCCATATTCCATAAATGTTCGCCACCAACGCATATGTGGTAAACCATCATAAGGACGTAAAGGTGCAGGGCCGGTCCACATTTCATAATCAAAAAAATCAGGTACTGGTTCTACTGCAGGATTTCCATTGTTGCGCATATGATAATAACAACACATTTCCACATGTGATACTTTGCCCAGCTTCCCTGCATCTACAATATTTTTCTTTGCATCTATCAAATGCGGTGTACTTCTTCGCTGCGTTCCCACTTGCACTACCCGCTTATATTTTCTTGCAGCTGCAAGCATTGCTTCACCTTCCATTACATCTAGGCTGATCGGTTTTTGCACATACACATGAGCACCAGACTTCATTGCATTAATTGCAGTTAATGCATGCCAGTGATCGGGTGTCCCGATCAAAACGATCTCCGGTTTTTGTTCTGATAATAATTTTCTGTAATCTCCATATAAAGCCGGCTTCTTAATATTCTTCTGACGCTGACCTACCATATCAGCTGCTTTATTCAATTGCTGTTTGTCAACATCACAAAGTGCTACTACATCTACTGGCGCCACTTGCATTAGCCGAAACAAGTCGCTTTTGCCATACCATCCTGTACCGATCAAGGCTACTCGTCTTGGTGTTGTCTGTGAAAAGAAATTAAGATTACTTGTCTTAAATGCAGCAAGTGCTAATGCTGCGGAAGTATCGAGTATGAATCGACGACGATGCATATTTTGTTTCATAAAACAAACATTAAATATAAAATGCAGTGATACTTTAAAGATAGTAAGGTTTTAGTTCCTTAGTTGCAGAATTCAAAAGTGGTTATATTGCCTGCTTTCTATTTACAAGTAAAGCTGTATATTCAAAATTGAATTATTATTAATACAAAACTTCAACTATGCGTTACCTGTTTTTAGCACTTATGTTTTTACTTACTATCCATGTAAATTCTCAAACCAAGCAACCAGTATTAGTTACCGATATGCTTAAAATGAAAACGATAAGCAGTGTGACACTTACAGAGGATGGAAGCACGGCAGCATTTGTTGTTACTTCTATAGAGCCCGAATCTGATACTGCCAAATGGGAATATAAATATACCAGCCAGCTATGGATGGCATCTACAGAACCCGGCGCCGTACCGCGTCAACTTACATTTAGCAAAGAAGGAGCTTCGCAACCTGCATGGAGTCCTGATGGAAAACAACTGGCTTTTGTAAGAACTGTTGATGGAAAAACGCAAATTTTTATTTTATCATTTACCGGCGGTGAGCCGATGCAGCTCACAAAATTTAAATATGGTGCCACTGCTCCACGATTTAGTCCCGATGGAAAACAAATTGCTTTTGCTGCATCAGTAAGACCGAGAGACTTGATGAATGATTCTTTGCTTAATCCCGGAAAGAAGGTCCCCGCATGGTCAATGGAGAAACCAGGGTATAATAAAAATGAACACATGAGTTCTTCTTCTGTAAAACCAAACCCGGATGGAACGAAAAGTGAAGTGCGGGCCTATCTTGATATGAATGCGAATGACAGAAAAGCAACAGTGTTGAACAAATTAAATTTTCAAAGCGAAACTGATATATCAGCCGACATGAATTTTAACCAGTTCTTTGTTGTGAATGTTCAACCTAATGCAACACCGGTTACTATTACCCGTGGATTCTATCGCTATAATAATTTGCAGTTTACTCCTGATGGAAAACAATTCATCATGACCGCCGATATAGATTCTACTGAACATCCTGATCGTTCATTGGAATCAGAAATTTTCATTGCAAACACCGATGGCAGTCAAATGAAAATGCTTCTTGGCAAAAAAGATTTTTCTTATAATAACGCATTGTTGTCGAACGATGGTAAATGGATAGCCTTTCAATACAACAAAACTAATTATGTATCTGTTCCAACATTTGCTTTGATGCCTGTTAATGGCTCAGAAAAAGATATCATCAATATCCCATTTGACAGGAATGTTGGCAATGCTGTTTGGAGTAAGAATGACCAGGCTATATATTTTACTGCCCAAAGTAATGGCGGCTCTCCTTTATATCGTCTTGATGTAAAAACGAAGCAGGTCAAACAGCTAACCGACTTTAATTCCGGCATACTAGGTTTTGATCTAATAAATGATAAGCTCGTTTATGTGCAAACTGTGGTTACAAATCCTAATGAACTCTATATCGCTGATGCAAATGTTACAAATCCAAAACGTGTAACAAATTTTAACGAAAGTTGGGTGCAGCAAAAACAGATCTCAATACCAGAGAAACATGAGTTCACAAACAGCATTGGTCAAACAGTTGAATATTGGGTAATGAAACCGATCGGGTATGAAGCCGGTAAAAAATATCCTTTGCTGTTAGAAATTCATGGCGGACCTGCAGCTATGTGGGGACCGGGTGAATTAAGTATGTGGCACGAATATCAATATTTCTGTAGCAAAGGTTATGGTGTGGTGTATTGTAATCCCCGCGGCAGCGGTGGTTATGGAGAAAAATTTCTTCGTGGAAATATAAAAGACTGGGGTGCCGGACCAACAAGTGATGTTTTGACTGCTTTGGATAAAACTGTTGCCGAAGGTTGGGCGGATGCATCCAGGCTTTTAGTTACCGGTGGTTCTTATGCTGGTTATCTTGTTGCGTGGATCATTGGACATGATCATCGTTTTAAAGCTGCTTGCTCACAGCGGGGTGTCTATGATCTGTCAACTTTTTTTGGTGAAGGCAATGCATGGCGTTTAATACCAAATTATTTTGGTGGGTATCCCTGGGATGCGGAAGCGAAAGCAATATTGCAAAGAGAATCACCGATCACTTATGTGCAAAATATCACAACACCATATATAATATTTCATGGTGACAATGACAGAAGAACTGGTTTTGTAGAAGGTGAAATGTTATACCGCAGCTTGAAAGTATTAGGCCGGCCGGTAGAATATGTCCGTCATCCCAATGCAACACATGAAATAACACGCAGCGGCAATAATCGCCAGCGTATAGATCAAATGCTTCGCACCTGGGAATTTTTTGAGCGATGGATAAATCCTCAATTCTAATCAAAAAGCTCCGGTTAAAAACCGGAGCTTTTTGATTATGTATAAGAATTTCTTTTTATTTTTTTAAAACATTCTCAAATAGCTTAAATATTCTTTTGTATTCATCAGTCCAGCTACTGGGCTCAACAAAACCATGATCTTCCATAGGATAAGATGCCAATTCCCAATTATCTTTTCCTAATTCAATTAATCGTTGTGTAAGTTTAACGGCATCCTGGTAATGAACATTCACGTCTACCATGCCATGACAAATGAGCAAATGACCTTTTAATCCATTAGTGTAATAATATGGTGAACTTTTCCTGTAAGCAAGACTATCATTGAATGGTTCATTCAAAATATTAGCTGTATAGCCGTGATTATAATTGGCCCAATCAGTGACTGGGCGCAATGCTGCACCGGCTGCAAATACATCGGGATTGTTAAACATTCCCATCAACGTAATAAATCCTCCGTAAGAGCCGCCATATAAACCGATATGTTGTGGATTTACTCCATAAGTTTTTACTAAATAATTTGATGCATCCACATGATCGCTAAGATCTTTTCCACCCATAAAACGATAGATCCCCGTTCTCCAATCTCTTCCATAACCTGCGCTGCCACGATAATCAACATCCAACACATAATAACCATTATCAGCAAGCATATTGTTGAACATGAATTCCCTGAAATAACTGCTCCACCATTTATGTGCATTCTGTAAATAACCTGCTCCATGCACAAACAATACTGCCGGTTTATTGGGATGTGGGTTAGCAGGTTTATAGATCCTCGCATAAACTTGTGCCCCATCACTTGCGGTAAATGTTATCACTTCAGGGTCCCTCCATGAATATGATCTGAATTCGTCGCTTTGTGCCTTGTTTGTTATTTGTTCAATTTTTCCTCCGGGTTTATTTTCCTGCAAATACAATTCCCATGGTTTGGTTGAATAAGAATAAAGAACAGCAAGATATTTTTCATCAGGTGAAACAGTAACCTGGTAAGCACCTGTCATTGTCGTTATACGTTCTTTTTTACCATCTGCAATTGCTAAACGATAGAACTGTTGCTCACCCGGATGCGCTTCATTAGTGATTATATAAAAGAATTTCTTGTCGTTGCTCAGCTGTGTTTGCTGCACTTCATATTTACCAGACGTTAATGCTTTTCTTTCATTTGTTTTTATATTAACTGTATATAAATGAGAATAGCCAGATGATTCTGATTGAAACCAAACTGTGTTATCATCTATCCACCCAATATTACGACCAAACCCGATGCCCGGTCCGCCGATCCATGCTTCATCTCTTTGGCGATCCAATAATTTTAGCGTATGAGTAGCCGTATCCCATAGCATTAACCAACGATCTTTATTATCTGTTGACCGAATTTCAAGTACTCCGTTTGCGCCATTATTGGACCATACAAATGAATTAAATGTCACTGTTCTGTTTGTAGGTCTTCTGTTTCTACGTTCCAATTGTTTTGGATAGTCTTTTACATAATCAGGCAGATCTCTTATACCCGGGAAAGTTGAATCGATCTTTACTGAAAAAACAGTATCTCTTTCCCTGTCATAAATAAAAAATTCTGAAGTACCTGGTACTGTACCAACTTTTGTCCGGGCTTGGATGTCAGTGGTAAAGCCTGTTTCAGTTACATAACTTGGAACGATGGTAGCCTTTGCAGCAGGTGCGGGTTTAAATAAACGATAACTGATAAAACGACCATCTGGACTTAGGCTAAGGCCTTGTAATGCCTTATCTTCTATATTAATGTTTCGAAGTTCTTTTGGTTTCGGTATTGTTTTATTATAGGCATCGCCCTTATCTCTTTTTTCTTTTCTTGATTTTAATACTTCAAAATATGCTAGCTGATCATTTTTTAGCCAGTCTTCCTGCGGATTGCTGCTTGCGTTGCTATTAGTTGCGACCTGGTTATTTCCCCTGCCACCAAAACCAGTAGTGGGTGGTGCAGCGGCAGCGGCACCAGTTTGCAGGTTAGTAAGCTGCATAGTTTCCCCCGACATTATATCCCATGCATACAGATTCTGATTACGTGTATAGGCGATCTTTGAATCATTAAAAGAAAACTGTGGGTTGGTTTCCCCATCAGCAGTTTGAGTAATGCGTTTTGTTTTACCGGTTTTTAATTCTGTATAAAAAATATCTCCATCTTTTGCCAGCACATAAGCAGAACGTGAAGTATTGTATACATTGTTTCCTGTTGCACGGACGACCCGTATTTCAGCAGGGGTTACTTTAACCGGGGTTTTATTACTAAGTGTTATATAATAAAGTGAATCGGCAAGTGCCTTTTCAGGATTCCAATTAAAATAAATGTTTTTTCCATCATTACTCCACTGAACATTGGAAGGGGAGGTGCCGATCCAGTTAGGATCCCGCATGATCTTTTCTACGGTTAGTTTGTCTAATCTTTGTTGTCCGAAACTTTGGAAAAGGATGAAAACGAAAAAAAGAGAGCTGGTGAGTTTTAGCATATCAATATTTTAAGGCCCTAAATATATTGATTAACTAAATAAATCTACTTTCTGCTAAGAGCAAATAAATAGAAGATTGAAAAAGTAATAGAGTTCACACCTTCTGTTTATATTTTTCAAGCTTAAATAGAGAACAGATCCATTGCGCCATCAAGACGTAGCTTATAAAATGCTAACCCGTTCTTATCTTTTTTAGCTATAATTCTCTGTAAAGCGGGAATGTAATTAATAATGTTAAAAACCGTAAGTGCATAAGCCTTTCTGCTAAATTCTTCAACATCCGGTTCATAGCCTTCTAAAAATTTTTGTTTTCCATCAATAGACAGATCATGAAGTGCTATAGAAAAATCCCAATAGGGGGCACAGTTAGACGAACAATCTTCCCAATCAAGGATGGCTTTTATTTCTCCCGCTTCATTAACAATTACATTTTTCAAACGAAGATCGCAATGATTTAAAGAAGGAGTGACCTTCCATCTTTTTAATTTTCCAAACTCTACATTGAGTCTGTTTATTTTCTTTTTAGGTAAGATGTCATTGTCATGGAGAAATTTGAACCCTTCAGCAACCTGTAGTTCATTTTCTAAAAACTCCACCCAGGTTTTTTTCTTTGATAATTTATTTTTTGACCAATCAAACACTTTTCCAAAGCCAGTCGTAGGTATTGAATGGATCATGCGGGCATATTTACCAAGATCTTGTAGGATATTCAACCTCTCAGGATGATTTACGGCTTCTTCTCCCTCTATTTTTTGTTGCAGCATATAAGGAAGAGGAATGATCTCATGCCCAACTTCTAAAATTTCAGGAACTGGTACACCAATACCCAAAGCCTTTTGAGTAACCCATTGTTCCTTCATAAAATCGTTGAGCTTTGCCCGGGAATTGGCAATGCGAACAATATAGTTTCCTTCTTTTGTAACTACATCAAAGACAAAATTGGTTTTACCGGCCGGTTTAAACTCAATTTTTTCCAATGACTTGCCAAAGTGATGCTTTACCACTTTTCTGGCCATTGCTGTCTTCGATTTTATTTGTGATGGTGTATATGCGGGCATAATAAAATTTAACCAATAACATTTCGCTGCATGGCAGCTAATTCAAAAAGTATTTCACCAAATTCCGAAGAATTTTTCACTTTGATCGGTGGTAACAGGCTCTCATAAGAAAGTAATGGATTGGCAACATGGATAGCAAGTCCTACTGAACGTAAAAAATTATCCATTTCAGAATCACCTGCACCTATTGAATGTTTCAGCTCGAATTGTAAATGATCTGCTATTTGCTGCGCACCAAAGTCCTTATCCACCCCTTTATGTGTAAAGAAATTATTTCTCTTTGTATGCTGATAGGCCATGAGCCTGTCTTGTGGCACATCGATCAGTAAGAAGATCATGCATATTTCCTGGGCATGCAAATCCGATTGTAAATTTTCCAATGAGGAAGAATATACTTTAGAGGCACTCCGGTATTTTTTTTGAACAGTTTCAATTTTATCTGCAAGCGGTGTCCATATTATCTCACCCTGTTCCCAATCACGGGGGTAATAAAAAACAAGCAGATCAAGATCGTTGTTTTTAATAAAGCTTGTGACTATTTGCAAAACCTCAGCTATTTCGTTTGGTTCAAGGGGAAAAGCATCGATCTCATTGTAGAGAAAATTGCCCTCATTGTTTTGCATGATATAGCCAAGCTGGCTTCCATTCATTAAAACAGTAGGTATTGGCGCATTAGAAATTTTATACCATTCCTGTCCAAAAGTTCTGATTACAGACAGAGGAAACCGAAGCGTATTTAAAACGATGGGCCTTCCGAGATCGTAAATTTTATCTAAACCTAGTTGAACTGATTGGGGAATGCTGTAACGACCTTCAAATTCATGAATAGCTGTACCATCGAGATCAGTAATTAATCCGCCACATTCTTCAAATTTAGAATGATTGAAAAAGTGTTGTAATTGCGCAGATTGATTGGCTTGTAAAGCCATAGCTCTTTAAATTTCAAACTATACTGCAAAAGCCTTTCCAAAAAACTATCAATGGATAGAATAAATAATTTTCATCAAAATCACGGGAGGTTTGAAAGAAAATTACGTCATATAAATTGGGTAAATTGCAGGTCTCTCAAAACCAATAATGCGATTTGAATTAAATAACAATGAGGCTGATAACAGTAATATTATTGCAAACTTTTTTCTCACTGCAGTTAATTGCACAGACGGATGAGAAAAAGAAATTTTCTATAAAAGGTACCGTGACCGATGAAAAAGGCAAACTGATCGATAATTGTAATATTCTTCTTTACAATTCGAATGATTCTTCGCAATTGTCAGCTACTGTATCAGATGAAAAAGGAAAATTTGATCTTAGTGTAATTCCTGGTTCATATTTTATTAAAATGTCTTTTCTTTCTCATGAAGAAAAAATAATACCCGCAATAATTATTAATGATAAAGATGTTGATGTCGGTTCTGTTTCTCTACAAGCATCAGCCAAAGTCTTGAGTGAAGTTGTTGTGACTTCCGAAAAAAAATTAATGGAATTGCAATTAGACAAGCGGGTTTATAATGTAAGCCAGGATGTGAGTAATATAGGGGCAAATGCATCTGAGATACTTGAAAATATCCCTTCAGTTACCGTGGATGTTGATGGAAATGTTAGTCTTCGTGGTAGCCAGGGTGTTCGAATATTAATTGACGGCAAGCCATCTGCATTAACCGGTACGAGGAGCACAGATGTACTACGTAATCTGCAAGGCGCCCTGATCGATCGCATAGAGGTAATTACAAATCCATCTTCCCGTTATGATGCAGAAGGTGAAACCGGGATCATCAATATTATATTGAAGAAAAACAAGACAAGAGGTTTTAATGGGAACTTTACCGGCACGGCTGGGTATCCTTCATATTTCAGCGGTGCATATAGTATTAATTACCGTACGCAGAAGATGAACTTGTTTTCAAGTTTTGGAACGAATTATCGTAAGAATAAAGGAGAAGGGGTTTCTACACAGCAATACAAAGGGTCAGATACAAGTTTTAGTTACAACCAAAAAACTGATCGCACTCGTGAAGATTTTTCGTTCGAGCTTATGACGGGGATCGATTATTATTTAAATACGAATACCACATTAACGGGTACATTTCTTATTGATGCAGGGAAAGAAAATAATCTGAATACAATTTTATACCAGGATTATGATGGAAGTGGTCAGCTCGTCAATAATACATTGCGCATAGACGATGAAACTGCCAAAGAAAGAGATACTGAAGTATCGCTGAGTTTACGAAAAAAAATTCCCGGTAAAAATGACAAGGAATGGACCGCCGATTTTAAATGGATCAACAGTGGTGAAACGGAAAGTTCTGATTACGTTCAGGATGATATAATCGGGGGAGGGAAACTGGTACAACGTTCAGGTAATCCCGCTTATGAGGACAATATACTCTTGCAGACAGATTATGTTTCTTCTTTTGGTAAAGAAGGAAAATTTGAAACAGGTTTTAAAGGAACTATTCGTAAGATAAGGAATGAATACCTGGTGGAAGAACAAACAAACGGAGGAACATGGGTTACATTACCAGGATTCGATAACAATATGGAGTTTACAGAAAAAGTGTTTGCTGCATATGGTATGATTGGGAGTAAAATAAAAAAATTCTCTTACCAGGTTGGCTTGCGGGCTGAACTCACTGATATTCGTACAGGGCTCACTAAAACTAATGAGGTCAATACACGCAGTTACTTTAATCTATTTCCATCGGGTAGTTTTTCGTACGAGCTAAGTGATATTAATTCACTGCAATTAAGTTATAGTTATCGAATCAATCGTCCCAACTTCAGGAATCTTACACCTTTTGCAGATTTTTCTGACCCAAGAGTGTTTTTTGTCGGCGATCCCAATCTTGATCCCGAATATTCTCATTCATTGGAAGCAAGTAACTTAACTGATTGGAAAAAAGGGTCTGTGCTTGCCGGCGTCTATTATCGCCATAAAAAAGGTGTTATCGAACGGATCAGGATATTGGATACTCTCACAGGAATTACGAATATAATTCCAGTAAATCTTTCAACTCAAAATGATTTTGGCCTGGAATTTACGCTCTACATTACCGCTACTGATTGGTGGAAGCTAAATGGAAGTTTCAATTTTTTCAAATCAAATGCTACAGGAGATTATAATGGCGATTTACTCGAAAGCGAAACTGTATCATGGACAGGCCGCGGAGTATCCAGGATGACCTTTTTTAAGAAGCTGGATTTCCAGGCATCGATAAATTATCAATCACCCAGAAATAATACACAGGGTAAAGAGCTTTCAATGTATTCAATTGACCTCGGGCTGGCAAAAGATGTTTTTAAAGGAAAGGGTACACTCACTTTGAATGTGAGAGATCTAATGAACTCTCGTAGAAGAAGATCGATAGTTGACTTACCCGACTATTATTCCAGTTCAAATAATTTGTGGCGGCCACGACAAATAAATCTTACTTTAAATTTCAGGATAAACCAGCAAAAAATTGAAAGAGATGATGATAATGATGAAGGCGGAAGTGAAAACTGATCCTCATTGCCTTTATTTTAATGTCTAATATTTCCCTTTGCTCACAAACTGGCATCATTTTTATTTTAATAAATTAAACAAGAAGTTTATGGCAACAATAACAAAAGAATCGATTAAGATCCAGGGTGAAAAAGTAGTGAACAAAGTAAAAGAATTGGTGAAAGAAGGAAATGTTAGGAAGATCAGCATTCACGAAAAAGATGGCAGGGAATTAATGAGTTTTCCCTTAAGCCTTGGCGTAGTAGGGGCAGTGTTCGCTCCGGTACTTGCAGCGGTTGGTGCGTTAGCCGCATTGATTGGTGAGTGCAGCATTACCGTGGAAAGAGAAGAAGACAAAGCCTGAACAATTTTGCAACTTGTATATTTTGCCTGTTCTTAGCACAGGCTTTTTGTGTTTGATCTCTTCATTAATTATATTACAGGCTGTTTTATTTCACTCTACAATTTTTAAAAAATGGCAATCAGGAAAGTTTCTTTTATAACTGCATTACTTTTTCTTTTTTTAAGTTTCCAGGTAAATTCTCAAAGAGGTAAGGCAAGTTCCCAAACAGGTAAGACAAGTTCTCAAACAGCTAAGCCAAGTTCCCAAAAAGATAAGCTTCCGAGAAGCACACCGGAAGCCGAAGGAATTTCCTCCAAAGGAATTATGGAATTTCTTGATGCTATTGCACAAACAAAACATGAAATGCATAGCATTATGATCCTTCGGCATGGTAAAGTAATTGCTGAAGGATGGTGGAACCCTTATCGCCCTGATCTGAAACACACTTTGTATTCTCTTAGTAAAAGTTTTACTTCAACAGCAGTTGGTTTTGCTGTTGCTGAAAAAAAATTAAGTGTAAATGATAAGGTCATTTCTTTTTTTCCGGGTAAACTGCCGAAAACTATTACTCCACTTTTGTCCGACTTAAAGGTCAGGGATCTATTATCCATGACTGTTGGACAAGAACCAGATCCTACAGGGCCTGTTGTTGTAACTGATGATTGGATCAAATCTTTTTTTGCAACCCCTGTTCTTAATAAACCCGGCGCCGTGTTCTTATATAACTCTGCTGCCACGTATATGCTGTCTGCAATTGTGCAAAAAGTTACCGGTGAAAAAATAATTGACTACCTGACACCACGTTTATTTAAGCCATTGGGCATAGTAGGAATGGATTGGGAAACCGATCCGTCAGGAATTAATGTAGGTGGATGGGGATTTAGGATAAAAACGGAAGACATTGCAAAATTTGCACAGCTGTATTTGCAAAAAGGAAAATGGAATGATCAGCAAATTATACCAGAAGGGTGGGTGGAAGAAGCGACAACAACTAAGATCGATAATGCTCGTTATGATGAGCAAGCAAAAAAAGATTCCAGTGACTGGAAGCAGGGTTATTGTTACCAGTTCTGGCGCAGCCGTCATAATTCATATCGCGGTGATGGTGCTTTTGGACAGTATGCATTGGTTTTACCTGAACAAGATGTGGTAATAGCC
>Ga0193740_1000007_pt1 | contig 53516 bp, 37 predicted proteins | sample L2s1metaG_FD_145072 | JGI IMG/M metagenome (GOLD analysis project Ga0193740, IMG submission 145072) | Soil microbial communities from a riparian zone of the East river system, Colorado, United States - L2s1 | ecosystem: Environmental > Terrestrial > Soil > Riparian zone | place: USA: East River... | reverse complement strand
CTTCGGCGCAAGCAGTTTGGCAAATGATGTGTTGATGCAGTTAGTGAAAGAGAAAACCGGAGCGTATCAGAGTGCAGATTATTTTGCGATCGATTAGGTTCCCTGTCCCCCCGGTGGGGAGACCTAGGTGGAAGAAACTTTTTGGATTCGATTAGTTCTTTAATATAAAGTTGATTGTGTAGCAAACAAATTACTACTATCATCCCGATAGCTATCGGGATCGTTGTGTCACTCACTTCTGCTTTCTGAACTTTATTGGCAGAGATGAACCACAAAGTACACAAGGGGAAGAAAACACAAAGGGCACAGAGAATTCCTCCGTGTTCTTTGTGTAAAAACTTTGTGAACTCCGTGGTTTCAAAAAGTTGTCAACAACAGAACTGATGACGCTTTGCTAGCTTTCCGTAGGGCGCAACAGAAGCCCATAGCAGTAATGAAGATCGGTTCAAAAAAAATACAGCTACCGGAAATAGAATGAAACGGGAATAGATCTCTTTTTCTCTTTCTAATCCTTTTTCCCTTAGCCCAAAAAATAACTTATGCCCATAAAAACAAAAAAGGCAACTGAACAAAAAAATGTCTCTCCTGACGAAAAAGGAAAAAGCAATGGCATACCCAAACTGAAGTTCAATTCAGGTTGGGAATATGCACCTGCGCCAGAGAGCACAGGTCATATCAAACTAAAAGATCGTTATGACCTTTTCATTAATGGAAAATTTGTAAAGCCTTCTTCAGGAAAATATTTTGAAACGATCAACCCTGCCACTGAAGAAAAATTATCAGAAGTAGCAGAAGCCAATGCCGCGGATGTTGATAAGGCAGTAAAGGCTGCAAGAAATGCCTACGACAGGTTCTGGAGAAAAATGCCGGGCAAGGAAAGAGCAAAATACATTTACCGTATTTCGAGAATGATCCAGGAACGCGCCAGAGAGCTTGCCGTAATTGAAAGCCTGGACGGAGGAAAAACCATTCGTGAATCCAGAGATGTGGATGTACCATTGGCAGCAAATCATTTCTTTTATTACGCAGGCTGGGCGGATAAACTGGAATATGCATTTCCCAACAGAAATCCGTTGTCCATTGGTGTAGCCGGACAAATTATCCCGTGGAATTTTCCATTATTAATGGCCGCCTGGAAAATTGCACCGGCATTGGCAGCAGGAAATACATTGATTTTAAAACCTGCTGAAACGACGCCCTTAACTGCACTAAAACTTGCCGAAATAATCCAGGAAAGCGGGTTACCGGAAGGAGTTGTGAATATTATTACTGGCTTCGGCGATACCGGTGCTGCGCTTGTTAATCATCCCGGCATTGATAAAATTGCATTCACCGGTTCAACGGAAGTCGGAAAAATAATTCAGCGTGCAATTGCAGGTACTGATAAAAAATTAACTCTGGAGTTGGGTGGTAAAGCAGCCAACATAATTTTTGAAGATGCCCCGCTTGACCAGGCAGTTGAAGGAATCATCAATGGCATTTATTTTAACCAGGGACACGTTTGCTGTGCAGGTTCAAGACTGTTTGTCCAGGAATCCGTGTACAAAACTGTACTCAGAAAACTTAAGGACAGAATTGAGACATTGATCGTGGGAGATCCATTAGATAAAAACACAGATATTGGCGCTATCAATTCCAAAAGCCAACTGGATATCATTCATAAATACATTGAGATCGGGAAAAAAGAAGGCGCCGAATTTTTCCAGAGCGGATGCAATATTCCCGGGAAAGGATTTTTCTGCCGGCCAACATTATTTACCAATGTCGCTCAAAGCAATCGTATTGCACAGGAGGAAATTTTCGGTCCTGTGTTAGCCATTCAAACATTTAGAACCGACGAAGAAGTAATTGAAAAAGCAAACAACACACCTTACGGACTAAGCGCCGGTGTATGGACCGATAAAGGCTCTAAAATTTTCAACCTCACAACTAAAATGAGGGCAGGCGTCATTTGGGCAAACACCTACAACAAATTTGACCCTACTTCACCTTTCGGAGGCTATAAGGAAAGTGGTTATGGACGTGAAGGTGGGTTGCATGGGTTGGGGGCGTATGTGAGGGTTTGATAGGTTCAATAGGTTCAAGAAGTTCAATAGGTTCAAGAAGTTTAAAAAAGTTTAACGTTATTATGAGTACAATTAAATGTTTTGAGGATATTATTTCATGGAAAGAGGCACGCATATTTAACAGGAATATTGGAAAGCTTATTGATTCTGGCCGGTTTAAAAACAACTATAAATTAATTTCACAAATAGAAAGATCAGCAGGCTCCGTAATGGACAATATATCGGAAGGCTTTGAAAGAAATGGAAACAAAGAATTTGTCCAGTTTTTATACATTGCGAAAGGCTCCTGTGGCGAAACGAGGTCACAATTGTACCGGGCACTTGACCGGGATTATATCAATCAACAGGAATTTGACGAGCTATCCAATCATGCTATGAGAATCAGTAGCCTGATCCAAAAATTAATTCAGTCTTTAGAAAATTCAGATTACAAAGGTGTGAAGTACAATAATAGAGAACCCGCTAAAAAAACATAGCCAAATCGTTATTCAACCTATTGAACGTGTTGAACCTGTTGAACTTTTTGAACTTTTAAACCATTAAATGACATGAGCAAAGCCTCAGCTAAAAATTCTAACATCACCATCAGCGAAAATGGAATTGAAAAACCTGTTTCGAGCAAGCGTGTTGAAGTTTTAAAGACCTATAAAATTTATATCGGCGGGCAATTTCCAAGAACCGAAAGCGGACGCTATTATGTTGCAACGAATAAAAAAGGAGAACAACTTGCTAACGTTTGTCTGAGTTCCAGGAAAGATTTTCGTGATGCGGTTGTTGCTGCGAGAAATGCGTTTAAGGGTTGGTCGGCAAGAGCTGCTTTTAATCGCGGGCAAATCCTGTATCGTATTGCTGAAATGCTCGAGGGAAGAAAAACTCAGTTCATTGAAGAACTGGTTCAGCAGGATATAACCAAATCGCAGGCACAAAAAGAAGTAAACCTTTCTATTGACCGTTTAATATGGTATGCGGGCTGGTGCGACAAGTATCAACAGATTTTCGGAACGGTAAATCCGGTGGCCTCTTCTCATTTTAATTTTTCTGTTCCTGAACCAACGGGTGTTGTTGCGGGTATTGCGCCACAAGACAGTTCTTTACTTGGATTAGTTTCTGTGATTGCCCCGGTCATTGCAGGAGGGAATACCTGTATTGTGCTGGCATCTGAAACCAGGCCTCTTTGTTCTATTACATTTGCTGAAGTGATCAATTCCTCTGATGTTCCTGGTGGTGTGGTTAATATTCTCACTGGCAATGTTTCAGAATTGGCTTCACAGTTTGCAGCTCATATGGATGTAAACGCTGTTGTTTACTGTGGCAATGACAATACAGTGCAAAAAGATTTACAGACAAAGGGTGCGGCCAATGTAAAAAGAATCATTGTTCATAAAGACATCAACTGGTTCACGGATCAGGGACAATCGCCTTATTTTATTTTAGATACCGAGGAGATCAAAACAACCTGGCATCCGATTGAAAACATTGGTGCAGGAGGTGGGGGATACTGAGAAGGTTCAAAAAGTTCAACAAGTAGAAAAAGTTCAATAGGTACTTCAGGAACTTTTTGAACCTCTTGAACCTATTGAACTTTTTGAACCTCTTGAACCTATTGAACTTTTTGAACCTCTTGAACCTATTGAACTTTTTGAACCTGTTAAACCTTTTTGGATAGATTTTTGAACATTCGCTCGCTTAATATGAAATACTTGTTTTTCGTTTCCTTAATGGTCATTGCCATCAGTGTATCTGCACAGGATACATCTTCTGTTGTTGTTCACAAAGATCCCCGTATTGATTTACTGTTAAAAAAACAGGGCGAGGTAAATGCTGCTATCAAAAAAGCCAATGCCAGAACAGCAAGAGGCTACCGCCTTTTAGTGATCAACACCAATAAAAGAGATGATGCCATTGCAGCAAAAACAAAGGTTTATACCAACTTTCCCGAGCTGAAAGCCTACCTCGTATATCAATCTCCCTATTTCAAACTGAAGGTTGGCAATTTTAAAACAAGAGAAGAGGCGCAACAATATCAAAAAAGTCTCGGCTATTACTTCCCCAAGGGTGTATTTATTATGGCTGATACAATTGAGATCACGCCTGAAAAGGACGCCGAAAATGACTAATGATCAAAACGTATGATGAAACCATCCACCTTTGGCGGATGGTTTTTTATTTTTGACACCGAATAAACTAATTTCCAGGAATTACACGCACTATTGATTTAGATTCATGGATTCATTATCGAAGTCCGATTTTATGCTTCAACAGAAAATAAAAGATTTAGCTAAACAATTTGCTCCTGAATTTATTGAAGTACGACATCATTTGCATGCACATCCCGAATTGAGTTACCAGGAGTTCGAAACCTCAAAATTTGTCCAGCAAAAATTATCCGATTACAACATTCCATTTGATGTAAAGGCTACAACAGGCGTGGTTGGATTGATTAAAGGGAAAAACCCGGATTCGAGAATTGTGGCTCTTCGTGCAGATATGGATGCCTTGCCCATCGAAGAGCAAAATGATATTCCCTATAAATCCACAAAGAAGGGATTAATGCATGCCTGCGGACATGATGTACATACAAGTTGCTTACTTGGTGCTTCAAAACTTTTGTCCCAAATAAATAATGAATGGGAAGGAACGGTTAAATTGATCTTTCAGCCGGGTGAAGAGAAAAACCCGGGTGGTGCGAGTTTGCTGATCAACGAAGGCGTTTTGGAAAATCCTAAACCAGCAGGAATCTTTGCATTGCATGTAAATCCGCAATTGGAAGTTGGCAACTTAAGCTTTCGATCGGGAAAAGTAATGGCCAGTGCAGACGAAATTTATATAACGATTAGAAGTAAAGGCGGACACGCAGCGGCACCGCAACTTACCGCCGATACTATTTTGATCACTTCTCACCTCATCGTTGCACTACAACAGGTCATAAGCAGAAATAATAATCCCCTTCTACCCTCCGTACTTTCCATTACTTCAGTTCAGGGTGGTTACACTACAAACGTGATTCCTTCCGAAGTAAAATTGATGGGTACATTCAGGGCTATGGATGAGGAATGGAGATTCAAAGCCCATGATATCATTCGAAAACTATCAACTGAGCTTGTTCATTCAATGGGAGCTGAAATTGACCTGCATATTGATGTTGGTTATCCCACAGTTTTTAATAATGAACAGCTAAACGATGTAGCAAAAAATATTGCCATGCAGTACATGGGCACCCACCAGGTTGCGGAAACTGAAATAAGAATGGGTGCAGAAGATTTTGGTTTTTACTCACAACAAATACCTGGTTGCTTTTTCAGGTTGGGTACCGGCAATAAAACAAAGGGAATCACGTCGGGTGTACATACTCCCCTTTTTAATATTGATGAAGATGCAATAGAAACCGGTATAGGAATAATGGCCATTCTTGGCGCCACCGCCACACTCAATGGATAACGCTTATTTTTGCAGGTATTCGGAATAGAGAAATCATATATAAGATTGCAAAACAAAGGCTTATACCCTTTGTTGTTTTTTATTAAATTAAGATCCATGGCAAAAGAACTCAGGAAAAAGGATGCATTAGAATACCACGAAAAAGGCCGTCCCGGGAAAATTGAAGTAGTACCAACTAAAGCAACCAAAACCCAAAGAGACCTTTCACTAGCTTACTCACCAGGCGTAGCAGAACCTTGTAAAGAAATTGCTGCCAATAAAGAAAACGTTTACCGGTATACTGCCAAAGGAAATTTAGTTGCCGTAATAAGTAACGGCACGGCTGTTTTGGGTTTGGGTGATATTGGACCGGAAGCGGGTAAACCTGTTATGGAAGGAAAAGGAGTTCTTTTTAAAATATTTGCTGATATTGACGTTTTCGATATTGAGATCAATGAAAAAGATCCTGTAAAATTTGTTGAAATTGTAAAAGCACTGGAACCCACATTTGGCGGAATCAACCTCGAGGACATCAAAGCTCCTGAATGCTTTTACATTGAAAAGGAATTACGGGAACAACTCACCATTCCGGTGATGCACGATGATCAGCACGGTACCGCTATCATTAGTGCAGCTGCATTATTGAATGCACTTCAGGTGCAGAAAAAGAAAATTGATAAAGTTCGATTTGTAGTGAATGGTGCGGGTGCAGCTGCTATGGCCTGTATTCAGCTGTACGTTGCACTCGGGGCAAAACCGGAAAGCTTTTGCATTTTCGATCGTAAAGGTTCCCTATATGCCGGCAGAACGGACCTGGAAGGTTTCAAACTAAAATTTGCCAATGCCAAAGAAGATACTACACTTGATAAAGCAATGAAAGGCGCTGATGTTTTCATTGGTTTAAGCGTTGGTAATGTTGTTACAATAGATATGGTGAAAAGCATGGCAAAAAATCCAATTGTTTTTGCCATGGCCAATCCCGACCCTGAAATTTCATGGAACGATGCCTGTTCTGCACGAACTGATATCATCATGGCAACCGGAAGAAGTGATTATCCTAACCAGGTGAATAATGTTCTTGGTTTTCCTTACATTTTCAGGGGTGCATTGGATGTTCGCGCAACACAAATCAATGAAGCCATGAAACTGGCCGCTGTAAAGTCTTTGGCTGACCTGGCGCAAACACCGGTTCCTGACATTGTTAATCTTGCATACAATGCTACCAATATAACCTTCGGGGCTAATTATATTATTCCAAAACCATTAGATCCCCGGTTACTTGCCACCGTAGCACCTGCCGTTGCAAAAGCCGCCATTGAAAGTGGGGTAGCATTAAAACCAATTAATGACTGGGATGGTTATGTAACAGATTTAAATAAGCGCCTTGGTTTGGATAATCAGGTAATGCGCATACTTGGCAATAAAGCAAGGAAGGACCCAAGAAGAATTGTATTTGCAGAGGCTGACAATGTGAAAATATTAAAGTCTGCACAGGTTGTATTTGACGAGGGAATTGGTTACCCCATTTTGCTTGGCGATGAAAATAAGATCCGCAACCTTGCACAGTCGAATGGAATAGATATAGAGGGCATTCCCATTTTTGATCCGCGTAGTGATGCAATGGAAGAAAAAAGAAATCAATACGGTGAATTGTTCTTCAAAAAGCGTCAACGTAAAGGGTTTAATTTTTACGAATCAAAGAAAGTGATGAAGGATCGCAACTACTTTGGTTGTATGATGGTGGAAATGGGTGACGCTGATGCGATGATTTCAGGACTGGTTAAAAATTATCCGGACACCATACGGCCAGCCTTACATTGTATTGGCCTTGAGGAAGGGGTTAACCGTATTGCCGGCATGTATTTAATGCTAACAAAAAAAGGCCCGATCTTTTTAGCGGATACTACTGTTAACTTCAATCCCACTGCTCAGGAACTGGCAGAGATCACTTTATTAGCCGCAAGGGAAATCAGGAACTTTAATATCATTCCAAGAATTGCCATGCTAAGTTATTCCAACTTCGGAAGCAGCAATTCACCGGAGGCAAAATTAGTAGCCGAAGCGAAAAAGCTTGTAAAACAAGAAATGCCTTCACTGATTGTTGACGGTGAAATGCAGGCCGCAGTAGCGTTTAACAATGAACTATTAAAAGAAAACTATCCGTTCAGCGAACTGGTTGATAAAGACGTGAACACCCTGATCTTCCCGAATCTTTCATCGGGCAATATTGCTTACAATTTACTGAAAGAGGTAGGACAATCAGATGCGATTGGCCCCATTTTACTGGGACTGAAAAAGCCAGTTCACGTATTACAGCTTGGGAGCTCAGTCCGAAACATTGTGAATATGGCCATCATAGCCGTAGTGGATGCACAGATATACAGCCAGGCCGCAACTGAAGAAGAGATCAAACGTTCGCCATGGTGGAAGCGCATCAAAAAAAGAAAAGAATTAAACATGCGATTGGAATGATGAATGATTGATTCTATATTCGATGACAGATGACCAGTTGAAAAAAAAGCCATTGTTATGACCTTTTTTAGTGAATTAGGGAAATTTTTTTTGATGATAAAGGGCATGTTCTCCAAACCGGAAAATGCCAAAATGTATTGGAAGGAATTCATGCATCAATGCTCAGAAATTGGAATTGGATCCCTGGGTATTGTGGCTATCATTTCTGTTTTTATTGGTGCGGTGTCTGTGGTTCAGACAGCCTATCAGTTGACAACCCCTTTTATTCCGCGTTATACTATTTCCCAAATTGTAAGGGATACAGTTATTCTTGAATTTGCACCGACACTTGTCTGTATCGTACTGGCAGGAGTTGTCGGAAGCAAGATTGCCGGCGAATTAGGTAACATGCGGGTATCAGAACAAATCGATGCTTTGGAGATTATGGGTATCAACACAAAAGCCTATCTCGTGCTCCCAAAGATTTTGGCTGCATTGTTGGTCATTCCTATGTTAGTAGTTTTAGCAACTGCATTGGGTTTATGGGGCGGACGCCTCGCGGGGACTATGGCAAATATAATTTCCGCCAATGACTATGACAAAGGTCTTTTAATGGATTTCATTCCATACAATGCATTCTTTTCCCTGATAAAGGCATATACATTCGCTTTTATTATCTCAAGTATCTCTTCGTATTTTGGCTATCATGTAAAAGGCGGGTCTTTGGAAATTGGGCGTGCCAGTACCCGCTCAGTTGTAGTTAGCTGCATTACTATTTTGCTCGCCGATTATGTTCTTTCGGCATTACTGTTGTAATATGAATTTAAAAGCCATTTGTATTCCCACACCAGAACAAGTTTCATTTTCTTTGAATCTTATCATTGTTTTTTTACCGGGCTGGTGCGAAATTTAAAATATGATCGAAGCAAAACATATCAGGAAAGGATTTGGTGACAAGATCGTGATAGACGATGTGGATGCCACCATGGAGCCCGGAAAGTGCAACCTGATTATTGGCAGCAGCGGCAGTGGTAAAACTGTATTTATGAAATGTCTTGTCGGTTTGTTTCAGCCCGACAGAGGACAGATCCTGTATAATGGAGAGGACTTTACCGCAGTGAATGTTGATCAAAGGAAAGAAATCCGCAACCAAATAGGAATGTTGTTCCAGGGATCTGCATTGTTTAGCAGTATGACCGTAGAAGAAAACATTATTTTTCCGCTTGACATGTTTACTAAAAAGAAGTACAGGCAAAAACTTGACAGGGTAAACGAAGTATTGGAAAGGGTAAACCTGAACGGTGCCAATAAAAAATTCCCGGCCGAACTAAGTGGTGGAATGATGAAACGCGTAGGTATTGCACGAGCTATTGTACTTAATCCAAAATATTTATTTGTAGATGAACCCAACTCCGGTCTTGATCCACAAACATCCGGCCTGATTGACCAACTTATTAAAGAGATTACCCTTGAATACAACATAACTACCGTGGTTAACACCCATGATATGAATAGCGTAATGGAAATAGGTGATCACATCATTTACATGTACCAGGGACATAAAGAATGGGAAGGATCAAATAAGGAAATAATCTTCAGTAAGAATGAACGATTGAATGAATTCATTTTTGCTTCTGAATTTTTACGTGATGCAAAAGACATGCGCATGCTGGAAGAGGCCGGAAAAATCTCTAATAACCGAAATATGGAGGACCTCACCCACGATGAGGCTCCCAGTTTAATTCCTCCACCAGATGAGGCCTCCCCAAACCCCTCCGGTGGAGGGGCTTAGCCGCAGCACAAACCTCAACGTTCATCATTCATTTATACATCAGATCCACTAAATGTTCATGTATGTTGAGCTTCACTATTATTTCAATTGGGTCAGCTTTTTCGGCTTTGATTTTCCTGTGCGGCGAAATCTGAACCGGGTTTAACGTTTTACTATCGCAGCATTAACAACAGTTTTTCATTAGCATGTTCAAATTTGGTTAGAAATTCCTAACCATAATACAAAGCTTATGATTAAGTTTTACCCCTTATTACTGTCATTTTTATTTTGTTCCTGCGTTACTCATCGACAAGGTTATCTTGGTTCTTCCTATACCCCAACAAAAAATGTGGATGTATTCGTGGAGGTTTCAACAATTAAAAAACCTTACACGGTCATGGGCAAGACCTTTATTGAAACGGATTCATTTACCAACCTGGAAAGAGTACAGCAAAAGGCGATTGAAAAAGCAAAACAAAAAGGTGCTGATGCTATTTTATTCCAGGATTATCTATTCCAGGATGGCGGCACGATACAAACAGTTTCCAGGCCTGATAGCAGCAAAAGTTCCTCGGTAAAAGTAAGAACTACAACAACAAGTCCAATCGTAACAAGAAGACTGGACATTTTGTTTTTGAAGTATGAATGACTGTCCTGGTCAACAGTTTTGAACGGAAAAGTAATGATAGGCAGACAGGAGGATAAAATGGTAGACTCTGGATAAATGCAACAAGATGCAAATGCATATAATTATCGTTGGAACCAAAAATTCCATTAAAAGTTCTTGTTCATTAACGAAGATTGCAGGCTTAGTCTCTTATTCACTTTCCGCACAACTTCTTCAATCGAAATCTTCTTCATGCATTTGAAATGCCCCTGCGGACATTTCTTGCGTCCAAATTTTGTGCATGGCCTGCACCACAATTTATGCACCTGCACATCATCGTAAGGTTGTGCATGGCCTGCCAGGTAGTTCTCGCCGTAATAAGGCACCATTCCAAAAGAAGGTGTCGTACTTCCCCAAACAGCAATGACCGGTTTTTTTAAGGCGGCTGCTATATGCATGAGTCCTGTGTCATGTGCAATCACCAGTTTTGATTTACGAACAAGATCAGCGCTTTCGTGCAGGGAAAATTTTCCGCAGGCATTGTAAACTTTTACCGGGTCAACTGATGCAATTTGTTCACCTTCTTTAAATTCTTCCTTTGCACCCAGTAAAATGATCGGGTGGTCAATCGCCCTGCATAACTCCTGCAGTTTATAAACCGGAAGTTTTTTCGTAAAATAAGTTGCCCCAATTACAATGGCGATATAACCAAGATGGTGAGACGCCGGGATATCTTTTTCAGTTACTTCCTGGTCTTTTGGAATGAAATAGTCCATGCCCTTCCCGTCGTTTTGCACACCAAAAGACTGTACCGTTTCCATGTAACGGTCAATAATGTGCAGATTTTGTGGCATTACATTCCACTTCAGCTTAACGAAAATGAGTTTCCGGATATTAAGTTTATTAAAAGAAAATGACGGAACCTTTAAATCTTTTTTTACTCTGAGGGTTCGAAGGTTATGATGAAGGTCAATAATGTAATCAAACTTCTCTTCCTTGAGCTGCGCAATCATTTTTCCCCAGTCGTCCTGCAACACATGAATTTTATCAATGTTTGGATTAGGCTCCATCACCATTTTAAACTTTGGTTTAATAAGGTAATGCAGTTCGCAAAGCGGTAATTGATTTTTTAAACAACGAACTACAGGGGTGGTTAAAACAATATCACCGATAGAAGAAAAACGAATAATAAGGAACTTCATACTGGATTACACAAATTAATGCACGAATTACACGAATTATTTCCAATTAAGTTTATTCTTCTACGTAATTCAGATCCTTTCCAAATGTTTCTTTGCTAAAGAAAGCGGAAATAACTGCTACTGTCATTGCAACGACTCCTGTCAGTAAACCGGCATTTACATAAGAAGTAAAGTTTTGGAAAGAAGTAAATAATAATGTAATGGGAATTAAAAATCCCCTGACCATATTAGGCACTGTTGTAGCAGCGGTCGCTCTCAAGTTGGTTCCGAATTGTTCGGCAGCCATCGTTACAAAAATGGCCCAGAAGCCAGTACCAAATCCCAGCAAGGCACAAACGGCGTACAACCAGGTATCTGATTTATGGTACAATCCAAAAAAGAAAATATAAATACCAACTGCTGTAATACCATAAAAAATATAAAGTGCTTTTTTCCTGCTCTTTAAGTATTGGCTTAGTAATCCGATCAAAATATCACCAATTGAAATGGCCACATAAGCAAACATTACAGCCTTACCGGTATCTATAGCCTGCGGAATAAAAAAATGCTGTGCAAATTTGTTTGAAAAGGTTACTAAAATACCAATCACATACCACGTCGGCAATCCAATTAAAATACTTATCGCGTATTTTTTGAACCGCTCAGTGTTGTTAAAGAGCATAAAAAAATTCCCCTTCGGAATTTTCTTGTCTTTAATTGAATGAAACATTCCCGATTCAGCAACACTGACACGGAGGAGCAACAATAAAAATCCAAGTCCCCCTCCAATAAAATAACAAGTACGCCAATCAAAATGTTGTTTCAAAAAATATGCAAATACAGCTCCCAACAAACCAACTCCGGCAACAATAGATGTTCCTATACCTCTTCTGTCTTTAGGTAATAATTCTGAAACCAGGGTAATACCAGCACCCAATTCTCCTGCTAAACCAATTCCGGCAATAAATCGACAAATGATGTATTGAGGTACAGTATGAACAAAACCGTTAGCAATATTGGCGAGAGAGTATAATATAATAGATCCGAATAAAACACTCAATCTTCCCTTCTTATCACCGTAGACACCCCAAATAATTCCACCGATCAGAAGACCAGCCATTTGAATGTTGATGATCAATAAACCTTTACTGTCTACTTGTTCAGGCGTTAATCCCAAACTACTCAAACTCGGTTGGCGAAGAATACTGAATGCCAGCAGATCATAAATGTCAACGAAATAACCAAGTGCACCTACAATAACAGGTAAGGAAAGAACCCCGTAATTACGGCTTTGATTCATCGGTTAAGGTTTGAATTACATTATCCTTTTTACCAAAAAACAGTTTATATAAAACCGGCAATGTTGTTATAAGGATAATAGCTATAGTAATGGGCTCAATATAATCCTGGAGGCTGAAACCAAATTCGTTTAGTACCCAACTATTCAAAAAATATCCACCCAGCATCATGGAGGAAACCCAGGCAAGGCTTCCCATAATATTGTAAAAAATGAAGTGTGCAGGATTCATTCTCACAACGCCCGCAACTATGGGAGCAAATGTTCGAATGATGGGAAGGAATTTTGCGAGGAATATGGTGGCCTTCCCATACCTGTCATAAAAATCCTTCGCCCTCAACAAATGCTTTTTCTTGAAAATCCAGGTGTCCCTCCTTTCAAAAAGTAATGGCCCCGTTTTCTTACCAAACCAATATCCTACAATGTTTCCTAAAACAGATGCAACAATAACAAGAAGTATTATTGGCAGCCATTGCCATACGGGCACTGGATCATGCTCCGCAAGGTTTGTTTTAAATAATTCATTTGCCAGCTTATTCATATAAACACCTGCAGCAAATAATAATGAATCACCAGGAAAGAAAAAACCAATGAATAATCCGGTTTCTGCAAACACCACTAATAAAAGAATATAAAAACCACCATAGTCAATTATCCAGTTGATGAACTTGTCAATAAATCCCCCCGATAACAATGTTATATCCAGTAAACTTTCCATTTAATTTCTGATTTCAATTTTTAATTTCTGACTGGCTTCGCACTCGATCCTGAAGACTATCCATGATCCAGTTCACCTTCCCATTTACTAACCACACTTGTAGCCAATCCATTACCCACAACATTCGTCATGGTGCGGAACATATCGCAAAAATGATCGATCGGTAAAATTAAGGCAACACCTTCCGGTGGTATATCAAACATAGCACAAGTGGCCAATACAACTACCAATGACGCTCTTGGCACTCCGGCAATACCTTTACTCGTAAGCATCAGCACAAGCAACATTGTTAACTGCGTTGCAATGGGAAGATGAATTCCATAGGCCTGTGCAATGGCCAGGCTCGCAAAGGTCATATACATCATACTGCCATCCAGATTAAATGAATAACCAAGAGGCAGAATGAAGGCAACGATCCTGTCCTTGCAACCAAAGCGCTCCAATTCCTCCGTGAGTTTTGGAAAGACAGCTTCGCTGCTTGTAGTAGAAAAAGCAACAAGCATCGGGCTTCCTATTCTTCTCATCAATTCTTTCATTCGTCCTTTCAAAATCAAAAAGCCTGCAGTCATCAAAATAATCCAGAGAATTGCAATCCCCAATAAAAAAACCGAAAAATATCTCAGGTAAAAATTAAATATTCCCAAACCTTTTGCAGCCACTACAGAAGCAATAGCACCAAACACGCCGATTGGCGCAAAATTCATCACATAGTTCACCATTTTTAAAATAACATGCGATGCAACTTCCAATGCCCTGATGAGAGGTTTCGTGTAATGCCCTATCGATGCTGCAGCCACTCCAAAAAAAATGGAAAATACAACCAGTTGAAGCATTTCGTTATTTGCCATGGCTTCAATAAAACTTTTGGGTATCACATGTTCTACAAAATTTTGTAATGAAAACGATTGTGTTTTCCCTTTCAGATCAGCCAAACCTGCAGTATCGGCATGAGACAGGTCAATGTATTGTCCGGGCTTAAAATAGTTAACAAGCAATAATCCTATCAATAAGGAAATCAAAGATGCAGTTATGAACCAGAGGATGGCCTTACCCCCTACCCGTCCCACTGTTTTCAAATCGCCTAACTTAGAAATTCCCACTACCAGGGTAGTAAATACAAGAGGTGCAATAATCATTTGCACCAGCCGGATAAATATGTTGCTAAGGAGTTTAATATTCGAAGAAAAATCCGAGACAAGTTTCGGGGAACCATTTTGATTGATCAACCAACCGGTCAATACACCAACCACCATTGCTATCAAAATGTATAAGGTAAGCCTGTTTGATTTTCCCATATCAATTAACAAGTTCGAAAGTCGTGAAAATAATCCATCAAAGAAATGGTATTTCATTGAAACAAAATTTTATCTGAATAAAACATTAGCATTGCTTATTGAATTATTCTTTATTTTACGAGCTTAAACCAGAACCATTTCTAAAATTCATCTATGAGTTTATTTGTCAGAAAACCTATGGCTGCCCTAATGCAGGAAGCTCAGGAAACGGGTAGTCATACACTGAAAAGAACCTTAGGAGCTGCCGGATTAGTTGCGTTGGGAATTGGTGCCATCATTGGTGCGGGATTATTTTCAATCACCGGCATGGCTGCTGCAAATCATGCAGGACCGGCCATTACCCTTTCTTTTGTAGTTGCCGCATTGGGATGTCTTTTTGCCGGTTTATGTTATGCTGAATTTGCGTCCATGATCCCAGTGGCTGGCAGTGCCTACACTTATTCTTATGCAACGATGGGTGAATTTATTGCGTGGATCATTGGTTGGGATCTTGTTTTGGAATATGCGGTTGGTGCAGCTACAGTAGGTATCAGTTGGAGTCGTTACTTCGTCAAGTTTTTTGAAGGATTTAATATTCATTTCCCGCAACAGTTAATACTTGGACCCTGGGATGGAGGAATTATTAATCTTCCTGCTGTTTTCATAATTGTATTAATGAGTGCTTTACTTATTAAAGGAACAAAGGAAAGCGCCTTTGTTAATGCGCTGATCGTAACGTTGAAAGTTGCTGTTGTTATCGTGTTTATCGTTTTAGGTTGGAATTATATTAATAACAGTAATTACTCTCCATACATTCCGGACAATACCGGAACATTTGGAGAGTATGGTTTTAGTGGAATCATCCGGTCTGCGGCCATCGTGTTCTTTGCCTACATCGGATTTGATGCAGTGAGCACTGCTGCCCAAGAGGCCAAAAATCCAAAGAAAGATATGCCGTGGGGGATCCTGGGATCGCTGGCGATTTGTACTGTGCTGTATATTTTATTTGCGCATGTAATGACCGGCGTTACGAGCTACACAACATTTGCAGGAAAAGATGGTATTGCCCCGGTGGCAGTAGCAATTGAACATATGGGAAAGCCTGATGCTACCGGTGCTATTCAACCAGATTATCCGTGGCTGAACAGGGCAATCGTTGTTGCAATTCTCGCGGGGTATGCTTCAGTTATTCTTGTGATGTTGATGGGGCAAAGCCGCGTGTTTTTTAGTATGAGTAAGGATGGATTAATACCCAGAATTTTCTCCAGTGTTAACCCTAAAACTCAAACACCTGCCAAAAATAACTTGTTGTTCATGTTATTTGTAAGTGCTTTTGCTGCATTTGTGCCCGCAAGAGTAGTAGGTGAAATGACCAGTATAGGAACACTCTTTGCCTTTATCCTTGTTTGTATCGGCATATGGGTAATGCGTAAAAAAATGCCTGAATTGCCCAGGGCATTCAAAACACCAATGGTACCACTGGTTCCAATTCTTGGGATTGTAACATGCTTGTTTATGATGGTTTTTTTACCGATGGATACATGGATACGGTTACTTGTATGGATGCTGATTGGACTTGATATCTATCTTGTATATGGAGCCAAAAACAGCATACTGGGAAATGGAACAGACAATAGAAAAGGTATGAGGATTGCCCGCTATACAGGCCTGGCTCTTGCCGTTCTGCTTATTATTGCGGGTTTTTTGCACCAATACGTTATGGGTTTTGACACAGACAGGACTTTACTTTATATATCAATTATTTTTGCGGTTGTTCATTTTGTGGTGTTTGGGAGAAAAATAGGAAGGCCAGAACCGAAAGATGATGGTGAACCTGCCAATCCCATGGAGTATCGTTGATAAACTGATTGAAAACAAATCCTAAAGCCGCATAACTGCGGCTTTTTTGATTCTGTTATTAGTACATTTGCCGCCTTTGAAGCCGTCAGCATCATGACGGTAAGCGTGTTGGAACAATGACGAAGTAAATGCTTGAATTAAAACCATTAAACCCTTAAACCTTTAAACTTTTAAACCTTTGAAACTTACATATGGGTCGCATATTTGAAGTTAGAAAAGCCACCATGTTTGCCCGCTGGGACAGGATGGCAAAACAATTTACCCGCATTGGGAAGGAGATCGCTATTGCAGTAAAATCAAGCGGCCCTGATCCCAATACTAATCCCGCCCTCCGCAGGTGCATGCAAAACGCAAAGGCAGTAAACATGCCCAAGGACCGTGTGGAGGCAGCCATCAAAAGAGCGATGGGTAAGGAGATGGAGAATTTTGAAGAAATTCTTTATGAAGGTTACGGTCCGCACGGAGTAGCAATATTGGTTGAAACTGCAACGGATAATCATGTTCGCACCGTGGCGAATGTGAAAGCAACTTTCAATAAAGGCGGAGGTGCTTTAGGTAATAGTGGAAGCGTGAGTTTCCAGTTCAAGAAGATGGGTGTATTCAGACTAAAGCCTGGCGGATTGAATCCTGAAGAACTGGAGTTTGAATTGATTGATTTTGGCCTGGAAGAACTGGGTGAAGGGACGGGTGAAAATGGTGAGGAAGTCGTGGTTCTTCGATGTGCATTTAACGATTTTGGAAACATGCAAAAAGCACTGGAAGAAAAAGGCATTACTCCTTTAAGTGCAGAAGTGGAATGGATCCCAACTACTACGGTTCCCTTAAATGACACGCAGGCAGAAGATGTAAGTAAGTTGATAGAAAAACTTGAACAGGATGAAGATGTTCAGAAAGTGTTTCATAATATGGGATAAGTAGAGAAAATTTTTAAATCAAAAAGAAGCATCCTGTATTGGATGCTTCTTTTTGATTTGTAGCTGGTTGTTATTGAAATCCCGTTTAATCCGAAAGTTTGATCAGTTTTAATTGATGCTGTTTCTTTCCCTGGATGATTTTTACATAGTATGCACCTGATTGATACAGCTGTCCAAAGCTGATCGTTTGATTTGCGGCAAATGTTTTTGTTTCAATAATTCTTCCCTGTATATCCATCACCTGCATGGTTATCCTTTCATTTGCTTTTGCATTCACTTTTATCGTGAAGTTGTTTTTGCTTGGGTTGGGGAATGCAATTACTTCAAGGCCGCTTGACAATGCAGGAGCTTTTATCTCCACATCAGCTTTTTGAGTTGCAGTTGCAGATGTGAGGCTTGAATTAGTTCCGCTGATCACAACCGTGCTGTTTGCTCCCACAGCCTGTGTTGGCAATGCTGCATCGCTTGCACCAGGTTGATTATCGTAAATGACTGCACCGTTGTTTTTATTATAGATCTTCATTCTAATCTTATCTACGCCACTACCATCAAGCTGGCCATCCGTTACAGTCATAGTAAATCCAATACCACTTTGTCCGCCAATTATTTTTCCTGTTCCCTTGAATTGTGCCATTGAATTACTGATAACCAGGTAATCAAAATTCAAGGCATTAAATTCAAATTCCCCAACCTTGAACTCAAACTGTGTTTCTCCTTTTGGATTGGTAGAGTTCTTAAAATAGTTCATGGCAAATCCATAGCTTACTTTTCCTGTTGATGAAGGATTTGACTTTAAAGCACCGGCAGGTGAATTGAAATAGCCGCCACCATATGTATTACCGCCATTCGGATCATAGATGACAACAATGGCATCAAGATCATTGTTTGTATTCGCATAAGATATAGCTCCGGTTTGATCAGTTATATTCATTTGCAGTTTGTAAACTCCCGGTGAGTTGAATTTATAACTACCGCTGACTTTTCCATTCACATTACCTGATGGTTCAACAACAGTTCCATTTGCTGCTGTACTTCCATCCAACAACCATTTTGCAGTATGCTTATTTCCTGGTTTGTCCTGGAACACACCATTAAAGTTCACTAGTGAACCAACCTTAAATGGCTTTCCGGTTTGTGGTCCTGTTATGTTATGTGCCACCATTACCTGTTTTGTTTGACTTACCACTGGATTACAACCATCATTCACTGTAACGGTAATTGTGTAAATACGGCCATCTCCATTACCTGCTCTTTCTGCTCTCAGTTTTACGTGATGATTATCTACGATTTCCCAATCAGGAGCAGTATCACCATCGCCTGTACCATTCACAGGTTCGTTGCTACTGACTGTGACTGTAACAATGGGATTACTGGCACAATTATCACTCGCTGTGTAATCCAGTGTTATATCACGCATGGTATGATTTGGAGGCCATAATGCAATTTGTGATGCACTAAATCCTGTTATTTGAGGAGGCACGTCATCGTTCACTGTTATTACCTGCTGACAAGTGGCGCTATTGCCCGAAGCATCGGTTGCCTTATAAGTTCTTGTCAACGTAAACCTGTTGGCGCAGGTTTGATTGGTAATGACATCACCTTCGTGAGTGATAATTACAGGACAATTATCAGTAACTGTTACTGAAGCATTGTTGGCGGCAGCAACATCGGCTGCACAACTAACGGTTATGTTTGGCGAACAGGTTATTACCGGAATTGAATTATCAATTACGGTTACAGTTGCAGTACAAGTTGAACTGGCTCCATAAATATCAGTTACAGTTAGTGTTATTGAAGTACTGCCAAGATCGGCACAAGTGAAACTGTTTTTACTCAGGCTGTAGGTAAGTGCATCACCATCCACATCCGAGCTGCCATTATCTACATCAGAAGCAACAATTGTGGCCTGCCCGTTTGTATTTAAGTAAACCGTTACATTTTTGCAGTTAGCAACAGGCGGATGGTTTAAAGTAACCTGGTAGGTAACAAAACCATCGTCGGGATCAGTGTCAGATCCGCCGCTGGAAATAGTCCCACTTTCGCGTATGTTAGTTAAATAACTACCGCCGCCACCGCCGCCACCTCGAAATAATAAAGTGGGTGGTGGAATAAGTAAGCCACCACCTCCGCCACCTGAATAACCGCCGCCACCACCACCGGTACCTGCCGATGCGCCGCCGCCGCCATAACCGTAGCCACCATTTCTAAAATCAAAAGTTATACCTGTGGCTTGGTGTTCCGGGCTGCCGCCATAACCCCCCTCTTCAGAACCTCCCGATGATCCCGCCCCTCCTTCACCAAATTGATACTCGTCAGAAATCCTTCCCGCACCTATGTCAATAAGAGTAATCATACCATCTCCTGCTCTAAAACGCCCGCCACCACCTGCGCCGGCCGGAGAAAAAAAATACCAGCTATAGTTGGCTCCGCCGCCATTACCGTACATACCTCCAATGCCCTGATCAATAATTCCATGACCATCACCACCATTTTCGCTCACTTCACCCGCGCCGCCATTATCTCCAAGGCCTATGGCTACGCCAGATAACGCACCCTGGTAGGCACCACCGCCGCCTCCGGCTACGGCCAGCAATGTCCAGGTGTTGCTACCCAGAGCACGGTAAAGTATTGCGGTGCCGCCACCGCCACCGCCATATTCTGCACCTGTTCCAGCCTCTGAGACGTAACCAATATTATCACTTCCTGTTTGGCCTTTTCCACCAATAATAATACGAACTGCAGAACCATGCGGAATTTTGCCGGAACCTGTCCCGACCAGGAAAGTAGCATTCACTACGGCACCATTACCACCACCGGCTTTATAGGTGTTGGTTGAAACAAATCCTACAAACGGAACCCATTCCCCCATATTGAGAATGGCTGCGCCACCATCGGCGCCAGAAAGGGAAAAACGTATTTTCGTGATGAGTGTATTGTTTGGAATAATAAAACCCTGATCGCTCCCGGTATACACTATGTTATGCGGCTGACCATCAGCATTTATTTGCGCAGGTAATTTTAGAAATCCCGACAGGAGAAAAATAAGAAGGGTTAGCAGTTTAATTGAAAAAGTCTTTCTCATAAAAACAGTTTATGGTTAACAATGATTTTAGATAATTAATACTTGTATAGAGTCACACCTGGTTTTTCATGGAGAAAAACAACGTTTGTGTTTTATGAAGTATCAATGTAAAATTGGAAAAGGCATTGATCGTTTTCAATACCCCAGTTGGGTGAATTTTGATATGCAAATGGAAAGAATACTATACTAATCGTTCACGAAGCGCTTTTACCACTGCCTCGGATGCTGAAGCAACGTGGAGTTTTTTATAGATACGTTTTACATGTGTACGTACTGTTTCATAAGAAATAAAGCATTTTTCGGCGATTGCCGGAAGATTAAAGCCTTCAACCATCAGGGTCAGAATTTCTTTTTCCCGAACACTGAGAATATATTTTTCGTCGTGGTCCTGGAAAGCTGGTGCATATTGCTGAAAGAGTTTTAAAACACGGCTGGCAATAGATGGGGTCATTGGCGAACCACCCAGGTTTACTTCATGAATAGCTTCCACCAATCTTGCCGGAGTAGTGGATTTAAGAATATAACCGGACGCCCCGGCACAAATGGCAGAAAAGATTTTATCATCGTCATCAAAAACGGTTTGGATCAGGATCTTTATATCAGGATGGTGTTTTACAATATATCGTGTTGCAGTAATGCCATCGTTTCCCGGCATTTCAATATCCATCAGTATCACTTCTGGCTCTGTTCTTCTTATTTTATAGTCAATATCATTAGCATCGGTAAATGCCCCGCAACAGGCAAGTCCCGGGGTGCCATTACAGATAGCTTCATACCCATTTCGCATCAGTTTATTGTCCTCAAATATGGCGACACGAATTATCAATGCTACTTTTTATAAAGTAAAATAATTAAACCAATTGTTTTTGTCCCCCGTTTGGGTGAAAGTTAATATCCAATTTTATGCAAGTACCCGCTCCTTTTTCTGACCAAACATCCAAATCTGCATTTAGTTCGGCTGCCCTTGCCTCCATATTAATAAGCCCATTGCCTCTCACAATTGAATTTACGTCAAACCCTATTCCGTCATCCTTTATCTCCAGGGCAACCTTATTATCGCTTTTTAGGATTGAAAAAGAAATATTTGATCCATTAGAATATTTGACAGCATTGTTGATTGCTTCTTTGCTGAACAGGTAAATATTTTTACGTTCCGGCATATCGGGAAAAAAATCTTTAATGGCCTCGTCCACCTGGAAATGTATCTGGATACCTTTACCTCCACACAAATTAACAGCATACGCTTTAAGCCTTGCAACAATTCTTTCTATGCTATCATTCTCAGGATTAATGGTCCAGACAATATCTCCCATTTTCTCTACCATATCCTTTGAATTAGCTGAAATGTGATCGAGGTAAATTTTCGCCTCCGGTTCATTATGCTGGTCCATTTTCTGTTTTGCGATTTCGCTGAATAAAGCAACTCCGCTGAGCGTGGCGCCTACTTCATCATGAATATCGCGGCTGATACGAACGCGGATATTTTCTGATTCTTTTTCTTTCTCAGATTTTATTAATTGAGTCTGCGCCTGTTTTAATTCGGCAAGAGAATGAGCTAATCGGCCGCTTAATTTTTTATTCTGCCTGTACCTGTAAAATCCATAACCTGAAAAAATAAGTATTGAAGCAATAAGGGCATAAGCAAAATACTTTCCCTGTTTCTGGTTGCGGGCTATAGTAGTTTGCAGTGCGGACTCTTTTTCAAGCGACTCCATTCTTACCTGTTTTTTTTCATTCTCTTTTTTTTCGTTATCCAGGCTCAATGTCTTTTGAGAAGCATCCAACTTATTTATTTCATTTTGTTTTGAAATTAAATCCATTTGTTGTGATCGCTTTTCATCCTCCAATTGTTGCTTTTCTATCTGCTGGTTTTGTAACCTGAGCATGTAAGAATTGGCTTCACTTTCTGTTTGCAATATTTTTATTTCCTGTTCTTTTTTACCTGTTTCATAACGGGTGGTGATCTCTATAATGTTTTTTTGTTTTTGAACAGTTAATACGGAATCCTTTAACATGGAATAATTTCTGAAATAATATAAAGCCGAATCAGGCTTGCCTTTTTTCTCAAATGCCTTTGAAAGTAAAAAATCTGTTTCCATTTCATCAAACATAAATCTTAATCTGTGAGATAATTTCCTTGCCGTTTGCAAATGGATGATTGCGTTATCATAATCCTGCGTTTCAAGTTCTGCTTTCCCGAGGAGAAACACGATTTCTTTCAGGTCGGCATCAGGCATATTAAATCCTCCAATATTATTGTTAGCCTGGTACAGATAGCTCAAAGCTTTGTGATAATTTTTTTGTTCATATTCAAACAATCCCCGGATCTTGTTTAGTGTAATCTTACCCCATTCATCATTCAACGTAACATTCAATAATTCAAATTCTCTAATAATTGAATCCGCCCTGCTGAAATCATGCAGTAGAATAAGAGATGTTGAATAATTTTCCAGTGAAATTCTTATTGAAACCTTGTCGTTAAGTGCCGTCTTTTTCTTTAATCCGTAACTAAGATATCTATTTGCTTTTTCGTATTCTCGCTGGCTCAAATAACACTCACCAACCTCCCAGGCTGCTTCACTTATTCGCTTGTCATCATTCAATTGCTCAGCCATTTCCAATGCCTTAACGTAGTAATATGCGGCACTGTCTGTCTCTGCGGTTCCAATATAAGTACGAGCCAGCAAATAATAGGCTCGGAAACAACCACTCTGGTCTTTGGCCGCAACGAGATAGGTGATAGCTGTCCAATAGTTTTTTCTTGATTGAATAATTTTATTGACTGCATACTGTATAGTTGCGAGTTGCCAGTACGATCTGCCAAGAAATAATCTTTCTTTTTGATCTATAAAAATTTGAATAGCTTTTAGAACATTTACTTCAGCCTCATCATTTCTACCACGGTATCTTAAAGCAAAAGACAAAGCCAGGTAATATTTACCAATCCCTGTTTCATAATCAGAAGACTGGCTGAATTCCTTTATTTTATTTGCATAAAAAAAGCCTGAATCAACTTTTAATCTATCTGAATACCACGTTGAAATATTAAAGCAGATATCTGCTTTTTCTTTACTGGAATTTGTTTTACTAATGGCTTCCTGAAACGCAGGAACTGGTGATTGAGAAAAGCCAGAAAGACATACTTCCCAAAAAATAAGGATAAATACTATTTTCTTATAGAAGATTGTCATGATAGATTTGATGGAAACTATTACTGAAGACAGATTATTTAATACAACACCCGTTCCAGGACCCCATTGAGTAATGCTTTGAAGCAATAGTAAGATACAATATGTTCTTCAGGAATAGACCTAAGACTTATTAATACTGTTTTCGCAAAAAAAAATCGCCCCAAAGAATCGGGGCGATTGCCTGAAAATGCTCTTTATTTAATCCGACAGTTTTACCAGTTTGAGGTCCTTATATATTTTCCCCTGGATAATTTTTACAAAATATGCACCTGGTTTATACAGCTGTCCAAAGCTGATGGTTTGATTAGGAGTGAATGTTTTTGTTTCAATTATTCTTCCCTGTATATCTAGCACCTGCATGGTTATTCTTTCATTTGCTTTTGCATTCACTTTTACGCTGAAGTTGTTTTTGCTTGGGTTGGGGAATGCAATTACTTCAAGTGCAGCTAATGCTTCCGGAGCTTTTATTTCCATCTGAGCTTTTTGGGTTGAAGATGCAGATGTAATACTTGAATTATTTCCGCTAATTACAACCGTACTGTTTGCTCCCACTGCCTGTGTTGGCAATGCCGCATCACTTGCACCAGGTTGATTATCGTAAATGACCGCACCGTTATTTTTGTTATAGATCTTCATTCTTATTTTATCTACGCCATTACCATCAAGCTGGCCATCCGTTACAGTCATTGTAAATCCAATACCACTTTGACCACCAATTATTTTTCCTGTTCCTTTGAACTGTGCCATCGAATTACTGATAACCAGGTAATCAAAATTCAAAGCATTGAATTCAAATTCGCCAACCTTGAATTCAAATTGTGTCTCGCCTTTTGGATTGGTTGAATTTTTAAAATAGTTCATTGCAAATCCATAGCTTGCTTTTCCCGTTGCCGAAGGATTTGACTTTAATGCACCTGCAGGTGAATTGAAATAACCACCACCATAAGTATTGCCACCATTTGGATCATAAATGACAACTATTGCATCAAGATCATTGTTTGTATTTGCATAGGAGGTAACACCTGTTTGATCCGTTACATTCATCTGTAGTTTGTAAACACCCGGTGAGTTGAATTTATAACTGCCACTAACTTTTCCATTTACATTACCTGAAGGTTCAATAACAGTTCCATTTGCTGCTACACTGCCATCCAACAACCATTTTGCGGTGTGTTTATTTCCCGGTTTGTCCCAAAATGCTCCGTCAAATGCCACAGTGGATCCAATTTTCAACGGGTTACCAGTTTTAGGACCTGTGATATTATGGGCAACTACCACCGTTATACTGTCAACAACGGGTGGATGACAGCCATCACTGACAGTGATCTTAATTGTGTAATAACGGGCCTGTCCGTTGTTGGCTTTTTCAGCCCTTAGCCTTACATGATGTTCATCTATTACTTCCCAATCAGGAGCCTGGTCGCCATCACTTCCACCGTTCACAGATTCGCTGCTGGTAACACTAAGACTGGCAACAGCCTGGCAATTATCCGTTGCGATGTAATTGACAGTAATGTCTCTCATTTTATGATTAGGTGGCCATAATGCAACCGTATCTACGCTTACACCGGAAATTGCTGGTGGTTGGTTATCGTAAACTGTAATCACCTGTTTGCGTGTTGCCTAATTACCACAAGCATCGGTAGCAACCCAGGTGCGTGTCAACGTAAACCTGTTTGCACACTGTACATTCGATTTAACTTCTGTGAAATTTATAGTGGGTGCTGCTCCACAATTATCAGTGGCTGTTTGTATGGACGCAGCCGGAATATCTTTTTCGCATGATACCGTTATGGAAGCTGGTTCCGAACCAGAGAAGACCGGCGCCTGTGTATCATTAACTATGAAAACCTGTACATATGTTGAGCTATTCCCACATACATCCGTAGCAGTCCATGTTCGCGTCAGTTTAAATTTATTGACACATTGCTCTTCCGACTTCACATCCTTGAAGGTTACCGTTATGTTGCCCGGACTGTTATCGGTGGCATTAGCTGTTGGAGCAGCCGGAATGTCCAGGCCGCATGAGTAGGTAGATATTGACGGCAAATTGGAATGATCAATTTGCGGCGCAATAGTATCTTTTACATGAATGACCTGTTTATATACAGTCTCATTTCCGCACATGTCAGCAGCCGTCCAGCTGCGGGTAAGAGTGTATTTGTTGGGACAGGAACTATCTGATTTTACTTCTTTAAACAAAACCGGCACCTCTTTGTCTTCCTCCGGTTCAAAACAATAGTCCATAGCTATAAACCCACCAGGCACTACCGGAGGCACATCAGCAGGAGAAGCTACTGTTATCACGGGTGTCGGCGGAGGATTTCTGAAACTTGGTGCTTCGTTATCGTATACGGTAATCGTTTGCGTACATGTGGTGGAATTACCAGCAAGATCAGTTGCCTTGTAAGAACGTAGCAGTGTAAAACGGTTAAAACAGGTTTCGTTGATTTTTGTTTCACTTACAAATTCCACTTTGATTTGATCTGGTGAAGTGCAATTGTCAATGGCGGTAGCTTTTGAAAGATAAAGTGGAGGTACGTCTGCTGCACACTTATAACTGGCATTACTCAAACAGGATATAACAGGAGGCTGGTTATCAACTACAGTAATGGTAAAACTGCATGAAACACCTGGATAGTCACGCAGGTAATAATTTATGGTCGTTATGCCGGTGGGAAAACTTGTACCGCTTGCACTTCCAACATAGTTGCCGTTAAGTGCTCCTGATAAAGTATAGGTAACCACCGCGTCTGAAGGAGAAAAGACAGGATTAATGTTATTTACTATAGTATTACAAGATCCGGAGGCCGCCGGAACACTTATATTAGCCGGGCAGCTAATAGTAGCAGTTTGTGCTGATACGGAAACATGAAAAATCTGCATAAGCATCAGCGCAGAAGCGATCATAAATATTTTTCTCATAATGCTGGTATTAACGGCAATTAAAATTGTTCATTGGAGTAAAGCTGAAGCTTATTGGAGGCAATTAAAACACGTGTTTAGCAGAAATAAACTTTGCTTGATTGAAATCGTTGCCATCTTTATTAGGATCATTCTAATACTATGATGTATATAAAAAAAACTGCCCTGAAAATCAGGGCAGTTCGATGAATGTGAGTCCGTTTAATCAACAAGCTTGATAAGCTTTAATTGACGTTGTTCTTTTCCCTGGATGATTTTTACATAATATGCACCTGGTTTATAAAGCTGTCCAAACCTGGTTGTTTGATTTGCTGCAAATGTTTTTGTCTCAATTACTCTACCATACAAATCAATTACCTGCATTATTATTTTCTCCCTGGAACTATTGTCACTGATGGTTAATTGAAAACTGCCACTGCTTGGATTGGGAAATACGATGGCATTCACTTTTACATCAGCTAAAGACGACGACTCATTTCGGTTTCTGGTAATAACAGGCATCGGGGCTACTGCATCAATCGTTCCTGTTAATACCCTGCATCCGCTAAAGGCATTATTAATAGCAGCAACTGCAACCTGAATGTCCAAAGCAGGGATGACGGTGTTAGCGCCACCTAAAACATCATTTGCCAGTTGAAACAGTCCATTAATGGTATTAGAATAACCATTGCCGCCATTCAGATATACTACGACATTATGTGGTATACCAAATGTTGACGAAGAGCCTACTGGTGTGTTAGATCCACAACTCGCTTGTGCGGTTGTAACCAAAGTATCTTTAATTGTTAACGATCCCAATGAACTATTGTTACCAAGATTAAACCACAAGGTCATGAGCTGCGACAATAAATTATTACTGATCTGCCCTTTTTGCATTCCATTTGTTGGAATGGGAACAAGTGGCCATGTAGTTTTATCAGAATAGGTTGCGCCATCAAATGGCGAAACAAGATCCACCTCAATAGGTTGTGAGCCATCAAAACCGGGCAGCATTTTAAAAATATCACCACCATTTATATCGGACCTGAATAAAGTGAAAAACCTTTGATTGGCTACATTACCAAATACTTTTGAATTATCATTTCCAAATGCAGTATTCATTATTTGTGTTACGCCAACCAATGTTCCATTTTGACAACCCTTGTTATTTTTTTTGCTGTAAACATCCTGTGTATAGGTGCATGCAGAAAAAGTTGATACCGTTACCGGTAATGTACAGGTACTAAAACAACCGTTTAATCCTATAGTCAAACTAAGTGTAAAACTTCCCGGTGTTCCGGCGGTAACCGATATCGATTGGCTGGCTGCTGATCCAACAATAGCGCCATTACCGGTGATGCTCCAGTTATATGAACTCATTCCCGCTAAAGCAACAAAACTATTTCCTGTTGATCCGGCGATAACAGAAGAAGGACCAAAGATGGAACAGCCTGGGACGGAATTCACATTCACTTCTTTGGTACAAGTAGTGGAAGATCCATTTTGTGTAATGGTCAGCGATAAAGTAAAGCTTCCTGCATTACCTGCAGTTATACTAACTGATGATTGATTGACAGGGTTATTGAGAACGCCGTTGCCGGAGATACTCCAACCATATGCATCGGCTCCTGCAGGACCATTGTAAGAACTGGTTGTCCCGCTACATAATAAATCTGCACCAGAAACAGAACAAACAATTGAAGAACCAAATTCCAGTCGAAGCAGGCCGGCGATCAGGGATGTATTAAAGTCATCGATTGAGACCATATTGCCCACAAGCAGCTTCCCGTCATTTTGAAGAACCAGGGAATTGGCAAAGTCATCTGGATTGTTCTCAAGATCGAATCGGTATAGTCCCGCATTACCAAAGCCATTATCTATTGTACCGTCTGCATTTATACGGGCAACTCCAAAATCAATATCAGTGCCGTTAGAATTGTCGGTTGGACCGGACAATAATATTTTACCATTTGACTGCAACGCAATACTTCTTGGTGATGAAATGGTTCGAGAATAATTAAATGGAACGACTAATTTCCCGTCGCCAGAAAAACTATTGTCCAGGCTACCGTTACTGTTGTTTAACCGGACAACAGCAACATCGCGACTACCGCCACTGTTATTAATAAATGGCCCTGCCAATAAAATTTTACCATCCGGTTGTAATTTGATTTGGTTCACAGCGGTAAATCCATCCAGGTTTATCAAAGCAATTCCATCTCCATCAAAACTATTGTCCAAATCTCCATTTGGAAAAAACCTGGCCACAGCCATAGGATGAATGCCTCCTGAAGCTCCCTCGCCACCTGCCAGTATATAACCGTCCGGATGTATTACCAATGAATTCACCCTGCTACCATTACCAAAGTCGACGATATTAGAACTTATGGATCCACCTACATTACTCATTCGCCAAAAACGACCGCGGGCCTGCGTATAATCTACAAATTCGCCATTGGTAAATCCACCTAAATAAATTCCACTAGGGCCTCCACTGGCAAAAGCAATACTATAAACTTCTTCATGCCTGGCATCATCAATGATCCTTACTCCCTGCTGGCCGAAGTTGAAATTAATTGCTCCACTTGCATCCAGTTGCATGACGACAAGATCATAGTTTAAACCAAGATTATCGGTGATACTGCGATAGCCTGCCAGTATGATGGAGTTATCCGAGGAATTGATAGCAATGGCAGTTGCATATTCATCGCTGTTAAATTGACCGTTAAGATCATTAAATTTTGTAACACCATTTGTGCCATAGGATAAATCAGGAGTACCATCCGGGTTAAGCCGCATCACTGCAAAATCTTCATTGGTACCATTGGATTTATGGCCAGCAATCCAAATCCTGCCGGATGCATCAACTGTCATGGTTTGAACTGATAAAATACTTTCACCTCTTGCTGCAACGTGAAATCCATTGTTAAATGGGCCTGCTTTTCCTGAAGTACCAAATGTGGGATCAGGTGTTTGCGACATCGCCAATACTGTAATAAATAAAAAAGCCATTACACAGTAAAACTTTCTCATGACATAATTTTTTTAAAATTTAAAACTGGAGAATCAGATAAAAATTCAAGGGTTAAAACAGGATACCAATTACTCTGTATTTTTCAATAAAGGCTTCTTAATTACAGTAAATCCAATGAGTACTTTATTAGGAAAACAAGGCCTTCAATAAAGGGTGGGAATAATAAGTAAAAAGTTCAGCGAATACTAATTGCCATTGGGCAGGTTTCAGAAAGCTTCCATTTATAAGGGGAATCAGTTTTCAAAAAGTTCTTCTTGATAACTTTCGATGTTACAGACAAAGATAGTTTTTAAGAAATCAATGGCGAAACATGATTACCCTACTTCACCATTTGATAAGTGAATATTACACCGGTCACTTCGAATTAAATAACCCACCGTAATTGCTACACAATTCCTTCCTAAAAAATCTTAGGTGTTAATCATTTAATCCGGCAGTTTTACCAGTTTGATGTTTTTATATTTTTTTCCCTGGATGATTTTTACATAATAGGCACCTGGTTTATACAGCTGTCCAAAGCTGATGGTTTGATTGGCAGCCAATGTTTTTGTTTCAATTATTCTTCCCTGTATATCTATCACCTGCATGGTTATTCTTTCATTTGCTTTTGCATTCACTTTTACCGTGAAGTTGTTTTTGCTTGGGTTAGGGAATGCAATTACTTCAAGTGCAGCTGATGCTTCCAGGGCTTTTATCTCGATGTCCGCTTTTTGATTTGAAGATGCAGATGTGAGACTTGAATTATTTCCGCTAATGACAACCGTACTGTTTGCTCCCACTTCCTGTGTTGGCAATGCCGCATCGCTTGCACCGGGTTGATTATCGTAATAAATCTCTTTGGTGTTTTTATTGTAGATCTTCATTCTTATCTTATCAGCTCCGCTACCATCAAGCTGGCCATCGGTTACAGTCATTGTAAATCCAATACCACTTTGACCACCAATTATTTTTCCTGTTCCCTTGAATTGAGCCATTGAATTACTGATTACCAGGTAATCAAAATTCAACGCATTGAATTCAAATTCGCCAACCTTGAATTCAAATTGTACTTCTCCTTTCGGAAGAGTAGCATTCCTATAATAATTAAGGGTATAGCCATAACTTACATCGCCTGTCAGCGATGGATCACTTTTCAATGTGCCTGCAGGTGAAGCAAAATAGCCGCCTCCGTATGTATAACCACCATTGGGATCATATACAACAATTATAGCTTCAAGATCACCATTGGTAGTTGTAGATGTAGTAATTCCTTTTTGATCGGTAATATTCATTTTTAACTTATACACTCCTGACGCAGTAAATTTATAACTACCCGTTACGGTACCGTTCTTCATCTCTGATGGTTCGGTAACAATTCCTTTAACGATTGTTTTGTCGTCAATAATCCATTGTGCTGTGTGTTTATTACCAGGCACATCCCAGAAAGCACCAGAGAAGTTAACGATGTTACCCACTCTTACCGCAGCACCTGAGTGAGGTGAAGTTATATTATGAGCTACCATGACAGTTTTGGTAGCCGTTGATACATTACCTGATATATCAGTTGCTGTGATGGTAAATGTATACACTTTACCATCTCCTTTTCCATCCCTTTCGGCACGAAGCTGCCAATGTTTGTCATCTACCTTAACGATATCGGGCCCCTGGTCACCATTATTTATACCGGTTTCTGGTTCATCGCTAATTACAGTAACAATAACTGCAAAGGAACAATTATCAGTTATTGTATAATCAACAGTTACATCAATCATTTTATGATTAGGTGGTGTAAGTACGGCCTTGCTTACAGAAGCATTGGAAATAACAGGCGGCACGTTGTCAACGACCGTTATTGTTTGCGTACAGGTAGCTGAGTTATTACTGGCATCAGTGGCTGTCCAGGTTATTGTAGTAATGCCTGCAGGGTAATTATCTGTCAAAAGCAAGCCATCACTTCGTACACCAGCTACGGTTAGCCCACTGCAATTATCAGTAGCTGTTGCCTGACCGGCATTAACGCTGTTTGCTGAAGCATAACAAACACCTGGATCCGTATTTACAGTTTTATTAGAAGGGCAATTAGTAATCACCGGATTCTGGTTATCAACAACTGTTATAGTGAACGAGCATTCAGCTCGGGTTTCAGTGGATCTTGCTGTAACTGTCGTTGTACCAACCGCAAAAGTTGATCCTGATGCATGACTGTAAGTGATTTCTGATCCGCAAGCGCCTGCTGTGGTGGCTGCAGGATAGGTTACTACTGCACCGCAGGTACCGGGTGCAGCATTCACAGTAATGTTGGCAGGGCATTGAATATCACATTGTGAGTATCGGACTGTTACATATCTCGAAACGGCGTTTGAATAGCTCCACCGTTCTGATCCTGATGTATAAACATTTTTGTCAGCATCAAGGTTTATCCATACACCGCCGTTCGCAAATAAAGTGTAGGTTTTCTCCCATAACAATGAACCGGCACTACTTAGTTTCCTGGTAGTAAAGCCATAGTAGTCACCACACAAATTGTTATCACTTCGCAGACATGTGCCCACAGTATAGATATTATTGTCAGCATCAACTGCCATATCATTAAAATCCTGCTGATAGGTCCATAGCAGTTCACCTGCTGCATTATACTTTTTAGTATTTCCGTCCGCGGCTTCTATAATGTTATTTGCATTATCGGTGATCATTGGGCCGCTGGAAAAAAATGAAACGTTCCGTTCTCTTACCCATAATTCGAAGCCGGAAAATGTGTACTTGATGATGATCCTAATACCCTGCTCAGCTCCTCCTGCCGGACTGGAATTAGCCCTGGCACCACCGGCAACAATCACATTACCTACCGGATCTAATTTTAATCCATTAATCCCGGCATAATCGTATTTATAAGCCTGACCTGGATTACTATAGCGCTTAACCCAGGTTTCATTGCCTGCCGGATCATATTTTATCGTAACAATATCATGAAAACCATTTAACTGGCTTGTACCAGAAACATAGATATGACCAATCGCGTCAATTGCCATGGCCCTTCCCTCATCAAACCCGGTACCGGGTGTGGAACCATTGTATTGTTTTACCCAAATCCTGTTACCGGTTGCTGCGTCGTATTTTATGGTTACTATGTCTGCAGTTGCTGAATCTTCTAAACCTACTTGGTCCTCCTGGTCTGGTAAAGATGTATATAGCACACCTGTGACATAAGGGAATCCACTTTCATTCACCACGATGGAGCGTGGAATTCCATAGACATTATCACCTGTAAAAGCATTTGTCCATGCCACAATTCCGTTAGCGTCTAACTTAGCCGTATAGATTTGCTGGTGGTCACCTATTTGGGGAGGAGTGCTTGGAAAAAAAACGCTTGAGGAGATACCGGTAACATAAACATTGCCGGATGCATCAATGGTTAAGGCTGTAGCCACATTTAAACCTGGCAAAAAACGTCTCCATACCTCGGAACCGGTTTTATTATGTTTAATCACCAGTGTTGCATCCACATCAAGTGTATTCGAGTGGGCTGTTGTGGCCTGATATATGTTGCCGTTTGCGTCCACTACCTGGTCACGCAATTCTGCTATATGTGAATAATCCCAGGTTTGCTGCACCTGTGCATTAGCACCAATAGAAGTAAGGGAAATCAATAACAGTAATAATAGCTTTTTCATAAACAAATAGTTTGAGTTCTTTTTTAGTCGGAGAGCTTTACCAGTTTTATTTCTTTATGTTGATTATACTGGATCAGTTTTACGAAATACGTTCCCGGCCGGTAATGATCACCAAATCGTGTAATTGAATTCGCATTGATCGCCCTCGTTTCAATCATTCTTCCATACATATCCATTACCTGCATGGTTATTCTTTCATTTGCTTTTGTATTCACTTTTACGCTGAAGCTGTTTTTGCTTGGGTTGGGGAATGCAATTACTTCAAGATCACCTGAAACTTCCAGTGCTTTTATCTCCATTTCAGCTTTTTGATTTGAAGAGGCAGACGTAAGGCTGGAATTATTTCCACTAATGACAACCATGCTGTTTGTTCCCACTGCCTGTGTTGGCAATGCCGCATCGCTTGCACCGGGCTGATTATCGTAAATGACCGCACCGTTATTCTTGTTATAGATCTTCATTCTTATTTTATCAGTACCGCTTCCATCAAGCTGTCCATCCGTTACCGTCATTGTAAATCCAATACCACTTTGTCCGCCAATTATTTTTCCTGTTCCCTTGAATTGTGCCATTGAATTACTGATAACCAGGTAATCAAAATTCAACGCATTGAATTCAAATTCGCCCACCTTGAATTCAAATTGTGTTTCTCCTTTTGGATTGGTTGAATTCTTAAAGTAGTTCATTGCAAATCCATAGCTAGCTTTTCCTGTTGCACTGGGGTCTGCTCTTAAAGCACCGGCAGGTGAATTGAAATAACCACCACCATAAGTATTGCCTCCATTTGGATCATAAATGACAACAATGGCATCAAGGTCATTGTTTGTATTTGCATAGGAGGTAACACCTGTTTGATCAGTTACATTCATTTGTAGTTTGTAAACTCCCGGCGAGTTGAATTTATAACTGCCGCTGACTTTTCCATTCACATTACCCGATGGTTCAATAACAGTTCCATTTGCTGCGACACTTCCATCCAGCAACCATTTTGCTGTATGAGTATTCCCTGGTTTGTCCTGGAACACGCCGCTGAAGTTCACTATTGAACCAACCTTAAATGGCTTGCCGGATTGTGGCCCTGTGATGTTATGCGTGACCATTACCTGTTTTGATTGACTTACCGGTGGATTACAGCCATCATCAATTGTAACGGTAATTGTGTAAATACGACCATCTCCATTCGCTGCTCTTTCTGCTCTCAGTTTGATATGATGATCATCTATGATTTGCCAATCAGGATCAGTATCACCATCGCCTGTGCCATTTACAGGTTCGTTGCTACTGACTGTGACTGTAACAATGGGATTACTGGCACAATTATCATTCGCCGTATAATCCAGTGTTATATCACGCATAGAATGATTGGGAGGCCACAACATTTGTTTCGAAGCGGAGTATCCTGTTATTTGCGGTGGAATATCATCATAAACTGTTATCACCTGTGAGCAGGTTGCTGTGTTATTACCAACATCCGTTGCCTTATAAGTTCTTGTCAACGTAAACCGGTTTGCACAGGTTTGATCACTGATCACATCACTTACATGACTGATAACTGCCAAACAATTATCAATTGCTGTTACTGAATTAATATCGACATCGGGTACATCTGATGCGCATTTGACAGTGATATTGGCCGGGCACGTAATTGTTGGAGGCTGATTATCTATAACAGTGATCGTCTGTACTGCTGCTGCTGTATTACCTGCTCCGTCAGTAACTGTCCAGGTAATTTGGGTTGTGCCAACAGGAAAAATATTTCCCGGAGGAAAATCAGTGTGCTTTGTAGTAAAATCTGGCACGCAGCCTACAGGTGTAGCTACTCCAATAGTTGCATTCGGTATGATAGCCGAACAAACATTGGGATCATTATTTACCACAACTGGACCAGGCGTTGTAATGTCAATGGTATTTGCGCCATTATTTTCAATCGTTATGCTTCCCTCTATAGTTCCTGAATTAAATAGAAGATATAGGCCGCAAAAATCCATCAAAGCAGGATGATTAATTATACCTAAATTATTTCCGACATGCGAAAGTTTAATAAATCCATCAAGATTGGTCAGCAGGGTATTGCCATTCATTCCGAGATTTCCGCCGATAGTCGTGAGATTCGATAACCCATCAATATTTGCCAGGGCAGCATTTCCTGACATAGTAAAATGAAATCCCACCTTTTTTAGCTTCGATAATCCATCCAGATTTGTTAGAACGAGATTAAATAAAATACCAAGCCCCCCTACTTCCTCGAGTTTGGACAGACCATTAATATCAATTAAAGCATCATTGTTAATTATATCAAAGTGCCCGTTAACAGATGCCAGGTTTGATAATCCATTAATATTGCTTAAAGCCGGATTGTTTTCAATATCCAATGAATCAAGTGAAGTAAGGCTTGAAAAGACATCAATATCAATTAGAAGGCGGTTGCTTATAATATTCAACCCTCCAATAGAATTAAGACTGGACAATCCATCAAGATTAATTAAACGTGAATTAAAGACAATATTCAAGCCTCCGCCAATAGAATTAAGACTGGACAATCCATTAAGATTGTCCAGTATAGAATTGCTAATAGTTAGATTTCGTCCAACGTCAGAAAGGTTGGACAATCCATCAATATTAGTTAGGTTAAAGTTCGAAGAAATATTAAGGTCCCTTCCAATAGATGTAAGGTTAGATAGTCCATTAATATTTGTTAATGCAGCATTTGATTTAATCTCCAAATTATCATCCACAGAAGTCAGGTTGGAAAATGCGTCAAGATTTGTCAGCGCATTACAGTCATCAATGCTCAAAGACCCAAGCGAAGTGAAATCAGAAAACACATTCAGATCGGTCAGTGCACTGTTTCCTGAAAGGCTTAACCCTTTTCCAAGAGATGTCAGACCTGATAATCCGCTAAGGTCTGTCAAAACAGGATTTTCAGTAATTGACAAAAATCCTCCAATTGTCGTGAGGCTGATTAACCCGTGAAGATTTGTCAGATTTGTGTTGTAGCCAATGGCCACCAGATCGCCAACGGAAATAAGATTAGATAAAGGATCAACATTAGTAACAGAAGTACTGCCTATATAAAAATCATCGCCTATTGAAGTAAGTTCTGATAATCCATTAAGATTTGTAATGTTTGCAGACAAAAGTCGTAAAGCGCCTGTAACTGAAGTGTAATTGAAAGCATCAACCTGGGCTTGTGTATTCAAGAGAAGATCACCATTATAAACCTGGGCACCCGATCTTGAAAATGGGAACAAGAACATTACTAATACAAAAACAAATCTCTTTCTCATAAAAAGTAATTAATGGTTAAGAATACCAGGCAAGAATGTTGTCAGCAAAGGATATAGGAAGAATTCAATTGCCTGGGCAAATTTTAATGATATGAAAAAGAAAAGCAATACCGCAATGGGGTAAATTAGATCAGGCGATGCCTTTTTGTATTGCTTTGGTCACCGCTTCGTTACGGCTTGCAACGTGAAGTTTTTTGTAGATATGCTTAACATGTGTACGCACTGTTTCATAACTAAGAAAAATTCTCTCTGCGATCACAGGATAACTTTCTCCTTTCACCATCAATTGAAGAATTTCATTTTCCCTTTGGCTGAGTTGGTAATCTTCTGCTTCCGGTGAAATAAGGATCACATTTTTATGCGCAAAAAAACCAAGTATTTTTTTTGCCACACCTGCACTGATCGGTGCGCCGCCGTTATATACATCGGTGATCGCTTCCAGGTATTTGTGTGGTGGATCTGTTTTCAATATATAACCCGAAGCCCCGGCACATAATGCAGCAAATATTTTTTCGTTATCGCTAAATACAGTTTGGATAAGAATTTTTATATCGGGGAATTTTTCAGAAATAAATTTTGTTGCTTCTACCCCGTTCAATCCCGGCATTTCAATATCCATCAATACTACATCGGGTTCGCTACGATAAATATCCGGCTCCCAACGGTTACCATCCGTAAAAACTCCGCAGCAATTAAAACCCGGGGTGCCATCAATAATGGTCTGAAGAGCGTCTCTTAGGAGCTTATTATCCTCAAATATGGCTACGCGAATTCCCTTCATTCATTTAAAATTGAGTCAAATTATTATGACTGCCTATACCCCATCAGGTGATTTTTAAATTGAGCCCCACCTTTGTTCCCTGCCCCGGCGAAGTTTTTAACAGATACTCACCGCCCATGGCTGCCACTCTTTCCCTCATGTTTATCAAACCATTCTCATTCTTCAATGCAGCTAAATCAAAACCTTTACCGTTATCACTTACCAGTATTTCAATTTTTTTATTATCCGATTCCCGGAGAGAAATTTCCAGCAAATTCGCATCGCTGTATTTAACTGCATTATTGATCGCTTCTTTACAAAACAGGTAAAGATTTCTACGGCTTTCCATCGGCAAATTGATATTTTCCAGTTTTGGTGAGACAGTTATTTTTATTTCCATGCTTTTGATCATGGCCATTTCTGCATATTGTTCCAGCCGTTCTATTAATTTATGTAAAGAATCTTTTTCAGGATTCACCAGCCATACAATATCACTCAATTTATTGACCATGTCCCCGGCTGATTGCTGAATATTGTTCAAAGATTTTTCAACATCGGCTGTTTTTGCAGCCCTTAATTGCTCTTTTGTTAAATGACTATACATGGCAATACCTGTGAGTGTAGAGCCTACTTCATCATGTAATTCACGGCTGATACGTAATCGTTCGTTTGAAACTTCCTGTTGGCTTTGAAATTTTTTTCTCTGTATATAACGATAAATTCCTGCCCCACCCAGCGCCAATATGCATGCGATGCTTATAAATATATTTTTCTTTTGCTGGTCTTGTTTTGCGGCAAGCAGTTTCTGATAAGCAGCTTCCCGCTCCAGCAGCTTTAGTTTTGCCTGGTTCTTTTCATTTTCTTTTTTTTCATTTTCAAGATTCAATGCTTTTTGCGAAGCATCGAGTTGGCTGATCTCATTCTGTTGTGATACAAGGGCTAATTGTTGCGTTTTTTTATCATTTTCCAGTTGCTGTTTTTCTATTTGCTGATTTCTTAATTGCAGCAGGTATGAATTGGCTTCACTTTCTTTTTCCAGCATTCTTATTTCCTGCTCTTTTTTTCCTGTTTCATAACGGGTAGTAACCTCAATAATAGCTTGTTGCTTTTGTAAAGACAGCACTGAATCTTTAACCAGGGAATAGTTCCGGAAATAATATAATGCTGAATCAGGTTTATTAGACCTGGAGAAGGATTCAGACAAAAGCAAATAAGCTTCAAATACATTCAGCCATGATTTTACTTGTTGTGAAATTTGTGCTGCTTCTCTCAAATGCACGATGGCACTATCATAAAGGCCGGTTTGAAATTCCGACTTGCCAAGATTAAAAACAATATCCTTAACGTGAAACAGCGGCATATCATTTCCATCCATGTTATGATAAGCACGTCTTAAATAATTTAATGCTTCCGGGTAATGTCCTTTCTCATACGCCAGAATCCCTTTTATTTTAGATGATGTAACCAATCCCCATAAATCGTTGAATTTTTTGGTTATTTGATCAAACTCTATGATAGCAGAATCAGCTTTATTGAAATCCCGCATCATCGCAAGGCAAATTGCATATTCTCCAAGAGTTTCCCGCAAGTTTATCCTGTCTGTTGTAGGAGTCCTGCTTTTTAATCCGTAGTCAAGATATTTATAAGCATTTGGCAGATCATTTAATCTTAAGAAGCTAACTCCAAGTTCGGTACTGCTGACATATATCCTGTATGCGTTTTGCAGCCTTTCTGCCAATTGAAGTGATTTAAAATAATATTCTGCCGAACTGTCGAAAATGGAGATGTATTCATATTGTCTTGCCATCCAAAAAAAAGCCTGGTATAGATTTCTTTCATCCCCGGCAATTTGTAAATACTGGATAGCCTTTCTTAAACTGCTCAACGCAGATTCAGAATTGCCGGTCGAATTCTGTATCATTCCAATATGCAGGTAAGTCATTCCGAGGAGCCGGTCATCTTTCAGCTTAATAAAAATCCCGGCCGCTGTATCTGCATGGTCTTTTGATTCTTTTAGCGTATTGCGGAAATAGATCGCTTTAGATACAGCAAAATGGTACTGTCCCAATCCTCTCTCGTAATTATCCTGCAAGCTGTATTCCTTTACCTTGTTGGCAAATATAAGAGAGGAATCAATTTTAAGAAGTGCTTCTGAATAGGCTCTTGACAAATTAAAATATGCATCTGCCTTAGCCCTCGATGTATTTGCCTTTCTAACACTATCCTGCAGATCTGAAATGCGAAATTGTGATGACACTGGCATGCATGACAAACCGATCAATACAGTTAATATAAGCTGTTTAAAAGGTCTGACCACAGACATGCTAAATAGAATTGTGGTTCAGTTTAAAAATAGCGACGTTGAGTGGCTTGTAACATACCCCAATGGGTGAGTTTGTTCTTTAAATTACAAAATCTTTTACTACTCTATTCAATAATCACTCCCATCTTAAAATAAAACCACCTGTGAAAAACCTGGGTATATAAAAAAGATTCCTCCAATTAATCCGGAACTTTGATAAGTTGAAATGCAGAACAAAGTTTTTCTTTAAAAGTTTAATTCCCTCAAATGAAATTGAAATTAGAAGCAGAACGACGAGAAAAATGAACCTTTCATTCATAAATGAAAAGCTTACCGATTTATCCCCCTGGTTGGTAATTTTGTACGGTGCTCATAGATAACCCAGTCATCCTGTTCGATGGAGTATGCAATTTTTGTAATGGCGCCATCAATTTTGTTTTGAAACAGGATAAGAAAGAAATATTTCGTTTCGCCCCTTTACAATCGGAAGCTGGCAAAAAATTGTTGCAACAATATAATTTATCGACAAAGGAATTTGATTCTTTTGTTTTGATCGACAATGGAAAGGTTTATAAAAAATCAGCGGCTTCACTAAGAGTGATGAACAAACTTCCATGGTATTGGAAGGAAGCACAGATTCTCTGGATTGTTCCTGGCTTTATTAGAAATGCAATCTATGATTTCATAGCAACGAACCGGTATAAATGGTTTGGTAAAAAAGAACAGTGCATGATACCCACGCCTGAAATGAGAAGTAGGTTTGTCTGAACTTGGATTTGGGGGGATTAATCGATTTACGGGAAATAAAAGAGTCTTCACTTGTTAAAGCCTTTTTGCTATGAGGAATATTAGTCTTTCTTTCTAATCCAACTAATCCCCCCAAATCAAAGTTCAGACAGTTCAGACATTTATCTCTCCCTCCAGATACAAAATGCACCTCCCACTCATTAATACTCTATCCCCATCTAATTCGCAATGCAAATCACCTCCGCGTGGCGACAACTGCTTACAAAACAATTTTGTCTTTCCTAATTTATCACTCCAATAAGGAACAATATTGCAATGAGCCGAACCGGTAACAGGATCCTCAGGAATGCCGGCGCCGGGGAAAAAACATCTTGAAACCACGTCGGCCGATTGCCCCTTTGCAGTAATAATGACGCCCACTGCATCTAATTCTTTTATCAATGCAAAATCGGGTTCTGCATTTTTCACCGCCTCTTCGTTTGGAAGTACAACAAAATAATCTCTCGATTTCATTACTTCTACAGCAGTTGTAATATTCAGGCTTTTGAGTAATTGACTGGGTGTTTTACATGGTTGTGGCATACGGGATGGAAAATCCAGTGTATAAATGCCGTCTTTTGCCATCGCTCTTAACGATCCAGCTTTTTGCGTTGTGAAATTGATCTCTGCCAAATGCGGCTCCACAAAATTTTTAATGATATATGCTGAAGCAAGTGTTGCATGACCGCACAGGTCAATTTCAAATTCGGGAGTAAACCAACGAATATGATATTCTGCATCTGCTTTTACAAAGAAGGCAGTTTCACTTAAATTATTTTCCATTGCTATTTTCTGCATCAGTTCTTCTTCAAGCCAATCTTCCAATGGAATAACTGCTGCCGGATTACCCTGGAAAGTTTTTTCTGCAAAAGCATCAACCTGGTAAATTGTCAATTTCATACAATTATTTTAATGTGATTCTGGGTAACGATAATTTGAAACGAATGGCAACGATTCGAATGGCAAAAATGAGAGCTATACAAATGATCTTTGAAACATCATTATTCAAATTGGTCTGGTGAAGAAAATAATATGCAATGCCACCTGCAATACAGGCCAAAGCATAAATTTCCTTGTGAAAAATTAAAGGCAACTTGTTCAGCAATACATCACGCAGCACTCCTCCAAAGCATGCCGAAATCGTTCCCAACGCAACACAAATCCCACCGCTGAATTTTTTCTCCAGTCCAATCTCCAGACCAACGATGGTAAACAATCCAAGCCCAAGTGCATCAAACCAAATAAGCGCAGTATTCAAATGTTTGAAATAGGAACCAAACAAAATGGTGGCTATTGCTGAAACAAAAATGGTAAGAATGGTAACGTCATTCTGCAACCAGTTCACAGGTAAATTACCAACGAGTACATCACGAATGGTGCCTCCACCAATAGCTGTTACAAATGAAATAATCAGGATCCCGAAAAGGTCAAGTTTTTTCTCCATAGCAGAAAAAACTCCCGATACGGCAAAGGCAAACGTTCCTAAAATGTCAATAATGTTGAGAAAATTAGAATACATGCCAAACAAAAATAGCTCCTTGCGGAGCTATTTAAATAAATACTCGTTTTTGTTATTTTTTCTTCAACACAATCTTTACCTGGCTGAATTTATAAGCCGGTTCAAGAAACGCAATATAGTTGGGCCAGACTTCTTTTTTATCGAAGCTCTTTTTATATAGTTTTTTGGTTGTAATGATCAATTTTTCTCCGTCCAGTTTTGCCGTACTGCTGAAAGAACCGCTTTCATTATCAGCACTGGTATTTAAATCCTGTATGCCATCTACCGTATAACCAGACGGAATGTTCATCGTGATCGTGTTTTCAATCGTTCTTGCAAAAGGAACCCAGATATCAGTCTGACGGGTCTTTATTTCATTCGAGTCCAGTTTGATCTGGTCACCAATCATTTTCCCGATTTCAACAATGTAATTCCTGCCTGCTTTGCTAATCAGTTTCCTGATGGTAAACTTTTCCTTGTATTGCAGCCACGCAGTATCCCCAAACCTGCCATTCCTGATCAATTCAAAATCCTCATACTTATCAATATCAAATTCTCCTTTCAGGTCTTTCTCAAATATTTCCTTGCGGTCTTTTATTCTTTCATCCTTATCAGGATCATCATATTTGTTCGCAGTTTCTGCTGCAACATTATCGTTCTTTTTACTCTTCTTTGGTTCATTGTAATATTTTTCAAAATCAAAATTCAAATAGGAACGATCCAGATTGGCTTGCCCGATTCTTGATGATTTGGATGCACCCAGGTAAGAACTTGTCCTTTCAGCACGAATTAAATCTATGGCATTTGAAAAGTCCAAAACATACTCCTGCCTTTCAATATTATCGTTCATTGTGGATGGCGCAATACTTGCGCGGAAATACTGATTTTTTTCCTGGTAACCGATGGCGTACCCCTCAGCACCTTCGAGATAGGAATAAGGTGTTGCAAACGCATCGAAATTATTGAAGGCTTCGAGGTAATAGTGTTTTTTCTTCCCTTTCACTCTCAGCACATAATCCAGTTCCTCCATAAAAAGTGCATCACGCCAATTACCCAGGTTTCTTGGTTCATACACAAACAACTCTCCCTGAATACCCATAGATGCCAGCGCTACACGCAAAGCCGTAGCAAAAGTGACCCCGTTGATTCTTATCTCATCTTCCTTTTCTTCTTTCCTTGAAGCAACGTCCTTCTTTTCAGCAGCCAGAACCTTTTTATACAATTTCTTTCCTGTCATGTATTTCTCAAGGTCTGAATGCACTGGTCCTTTGTAGTACATTTCAAGGAAAACCTTTCGCAAACAATAGTAGGTTTCACGAATAATATCATCATCGGTTTTTAACACACCCTCGTTCTTTTTTTTCACCATGTATTCAGTGGTATATCCTACCAATGCACTAACAGTCGTGGTCATGTAGCCGGCTACAGGTGCAAAACGTGCGTATACCTGATCCATGTTCAACGCTGAGCGATCGATCGTTGCCTGGCCCAACCCTTTTGATTCCTCATCATTATCTGCAAGTAATACCACCCTGAATTTTACCGTGGGTGTATTGCGATATTCAAAACTCCATCTTTCTTCATTGCTTTTCTCACGGTCTTTATCGAGAAAATAATAACTGAGATAGGAATTTTTATCCCCGAAAACAGATGCTTTGGGATCATACTTAATATTAGGTGCTCCATTATAGGCACGATAACGAACCTTCATACCATCAGCCATAGTAAATCGATACTGCTTGAACATGGTTGGATAATTATTCGCCAATGAAAAAATGAACGGGGTAAATTCAATTCCTTCCTGTTTCATATCCCAATCGTATGAAGATTTGATTGTGTAATCAACAATATCGCCTATTTCAAGATCAGGAATGGCAATCTTCATCTTTTTAAAATTCATCTTAAACAAAATAGGCTTGTAGATTGCCGGTATATCCTGCTCTTCTTCAATTGCAGTTGACATGTTTACCTTGCTCTCCTTACCATTTGCCTTGATGATCTTATATTCAGCGCTACCGTCCTTTCCCATTGTGACATAATAAAACGTGGAAAATTTTTCCAGTGAATTTTTATCCTGCAGTTTAATTCGCTTGTGAACATATTCCTGGATACGAACGATGTACACATTTTTGCCGGATACAACCCGGCTAAATAAATACTCGGTTTTTTGACCGATAATCACAGCGCTTTCATTTTTCCACTTGTCGGGAACGGCAGCAACTTCAAATTCCTTTTCAATTATGCCGCCCGGTTGCGGCGCCTGCGCAAAAACAAGGGAACACAAAAGAATTAAAATCAAAAAAAGAGAAGGGCGAAGCATATCAAGTTAGTTTATTTGGTAAGTACGACCTGGTCGTTGTAAAATTTATTGATGTCGGCAATAAAAACATTCCAGGCAGCAAACTCTGATTTCTTCAGTATGGGTTTGTTGATTACAATTGTTTTTTTGTAAATAATAGCCTTGCCGTTGTTAGTGTACGATCCCTCAAATGAATAATCAGGCGTCGCTTTTTTGAATGCTGTGGGCAGGTAGTCAACTTTATATCCTGCAGGTATTGTTAATTCGGTTTGAACAGTATAAAAGTATTTTTGGTCAAACTCGAAATCGTTTTTACGATCAGCCGGCATTTCATAGTTGCCAAAATCCTTATCCCAGTCCATTACCACATACAACTCATTGCCTGTTTTCGTAACCTGGTTGCTGGCGCTAAAATCAAATGTCAGGTGCAAAGGTTTCTGTCTATTTGTAAAATCAGGGTTTTTAATGTTAGTCACTTCTACGTTTTGATCCCCATTCCTGATCCAGTTAAGGAGTGCTTCATTTTTATTATCCTTCCTGATGGAAGAAAAAATACTTTGAACAAGGATCTTTGATTCGCCGTTGTATTCAATTGTAGAAGTTCCTGCCAGTTTATTTTCCGCGATCATCATTTTTGTGGTCTTCGTTTCCTTATTCCTTTGTGCAGGAAATTCAGGTATTTTTTCCAGGATGAAGTTCTTTCCATCTTCAATGAGTACCTGTTTTCCCTGGATACGCTGTGCATAATCGTTTAATGAAATATGCTCCTCGGTGCCATCGAGGAAATATTTTTTGCCATTGAGAATTACAGTGCAGATCATATGGTTGTCCACACACAGCGAAGGCAAGGTGTAATCATAAGGCAAATCTGAGGTTCCTATCCAGGTGAGTCTTGCATCATAGCCTGCCAGTTTCAGCATCTCTTTTAACAGGTTAGCCTTGCCTTTACAATCCCCATACTTGTTTTTAAATACATTTTGTGCTGCATCAGGTTTGAAACCCATGATACCATTTTCAAAAGCGATGTAACGAATGTTATCCTGCACCCAGTAAAAAATACTTTCAACTTTTTCAATGTCTGTTTTTTTATTAAAACTGAGTTCGTCCACCTTGCTTTTTAATTCATCCGGCTTGTTGCCGATATCAGATGTAACAAAGTGATACCAGCCATACAGGTCTTTCACATTTTCAAACAAAACATTTCGCTTACCATTTTCAGTGAACGCCTTGTTCACGCAAATAACATGGGGATAGCTGATTGCATGATTTGGTGAACGGTCTTCATCCACATATGCAGGCATATCCTTTACAGTGAATACAACTTTGGTAATCTCTCCTTCCTTCTTTGACGATTTCTGGATGATATTACCGTTAAAATTGAATTCACGCAGGTCAACTTCCATCCACGACGGTATGTTGAATTGAACCGTACGCTCAGTTACAGGCAAATGCTGGTTAAAATAAAATGAGGTCAAATATTTTATATCATGATAATTTTCCTGGTACGAATATTTAAAAGATTTACCTCTCTCACCCAATGGAAAATTTACAGCACAAACTTTTTGATCGCTGTGAAAAATATTTTCATCGCGATAGTCTCCGCAGGTTTTTTCAGCCTTCACTTCCTTTCCGGCCGTATTCAGCACTTTAAAATTGTCGATGCTTATTTCATCGTTATAAAAAAGCCCGTCATTGTATTTGATATAATCCTTAACAGGAACAATCACCACTTCATTTAGCACTGTAGCTTTTACCTTGCCTTCTCCCGGTTTTGGATTTACAATCAAAGAAAAATCAACAGTTTCCTTCCATGAAGCTGCAATTACGTCTTCCTTCGGAAACGCTTTTTTCCATTCACTGATCCTGTTTGTAAAATCGCCCTGTGAAAACGAGTTGAAAAAAATGAATGAAAGTATCGAGGTCCCCAGCACTTTCCTCACAATCGGTTTAATCATTGGTCAGTCAGTTTGATGCATAGCAAAATATTACTTTTTTTAGGAAAAGCGAATGACAGGAAAAGATTTTTGGGTAAAGAATTACCAAACAAAAATGATAGAATGCTTTATAAACATTTGTGGTATTGAAAATGATGCAAAGAGTTTATGCCTGCCCTTGTTGCAAAATGCAACCTTACCGAAATCAGTAATGAATAATGAACAAAAAATCCATCCAGGTTTGCAAACCAGGCGATTCGGCACCTATTCTGCCATCATTTCCTTGATAACTGATTCTACCTCTTCAGCATTTGGCTTACAGAAGTAATCACCATCACTTCCGTATGCGGGACGATGAGGTTTTGCGGTAATCGTTCTTGGAGAAACATCCAACCAACGATAACCACCCTGCTCTTCCATTACTTTGTTGAACATATAGGCAGCACCTCCTCCCGGAACGTCCTCATCAACAAAAACAATACGGTTGGTTTTCTTGAGCGAGTCTAAAATTTTATGGTGAGTGTCAAAAGGTAAAAGGGTTTGCACATCAATGACCTCGCACCCGATGCCATTTTTTTCCAGCATAGTTGCCGCTTCCATTACAACACGAAGCGTAGAACCGTAGGTTACAATGGTTACATCGTTGCCTTCTTTAACAATTTCCGGAATGCCCAGGGGAACTGTAAATTCAAGTAGGTTTTCCGGTAATTTTTCTTTGAGGCGATAACCATTCAAACATTCAATGATGATGGCAGGATCCATTCCTTTAAGCAAGGTATTGTACATGCCAACGGCCTGTGTCATATTTCTTGGTACACATACATACATTCCCCGAAGAGAACCGAGTATCATTCCCATTGGCGAACCGCTATGCCAGATGCCTTCAAGCCGGTGACCACGTGTACGTACAATTATAGGGCAGCTTTGCTGTCCCACTGAGCGGTAATGGAGTGTAGCTGCATCGTCGCTCAATGGTTGCAATCCGTAAAGTAAATAATCGACGTACTGGATTTCGGCAATGGGACGTAGTCCACGCATGGCAAGTCCAATCCCCTGGCCCATGATGGTAATTTCGCGAATGCCCGTATCGAAGATTCTTTCTTCCCCATATTTAGCCTGCAATCCTGCAAATCCCTGGTTTACATCACCAATGTAACCCAGGTCTTCGCCAAAGGCCAGCACTTTTGGGTTTTGGGCAAAAAGCCTGTCGAAATATCTGTTGAGGATTTCAAAGCCATTAACAGTTGGTGCATCGGGTGCATAGGTAAGTTTTACTTCTTCCACGTTCAGGGTAGATGCGGGACCCTGGTTATGTAAATAGGTATTATATAACTGTTGGTTTTCTTTTTCAAGTTCATTGTAATAGGCTTTGAGCCGGTAAGTAACATCGTTATTGCCTGCAAGGTGAATGGCCGCATACATTACTTTCATCACGTCGCGGCGAAGTGGCTCACGGTTGGATGATAGCTCCTTTGCAAGTTGATGTAATTCGTTTGCGTGAGGCGAGCTCTTTGAGGCCACATCGTTGATCATTCCCACTACTTTACTTACTTGTTCCTTAACAGGACTTAGAAAATCTTCCCATGCGTCCTGTTTTGCTTTGCGGACGTATTCTTTTGCTTCTCTTTCAATGTGATCAATATCGTCTTCATCGGCAAGCATGTTTGCAAGAACCCATTCCCGCATTTTTCTTATTGCATCCCATTCCCTTTCCCATTCCAGACGTTCAGCAGGCTTATACCGCTCATGGCTGCCGGAAGTAGAATGTCCCTGCGGCTGGGTTAATTCTTCAACATGAAATAAGGTAGGAGTATGTGTTTCTCTTGCGATGCGGATGCCTTCTTCAAAAACTTCACACATGCCCGCATAATCCCAACCTTTTATTTTATAAATATTAAGACCGTTGGTTCCATCCTGCTTTTGAAATCCGCTTAAGACCTCTGAAATAGAGCCTTTGGTTGTCTGGTATTTTTTGGGTACAGAAATTCCGTAACCATCGTCCCAAACAAAAATTACCAGCGGCACCTGCAGCACTCCTGCGGCATTTACCGTTTCCCAAAACGGACCTTCCGATGTGGATGAATCACCAATTGTGCAAAAACAAACTTCGTTTCCGTCGTCAGACAGATCGGTGAATTGCCGGAGTTCTTCCACTTCCCTGAATTTTTTGGATGCCAGTGCCAAACCCAAAGCCCTGGGCATCTGCCCGGCGGTAGGAGCAATATCAGCAACGATATTTTTTTGATGTGCCAGCGGCAGCCAGTTTCCATCATTATCTATAAAGCGGGTGGCAAAATGAGAACTCATTTGACGGCCGGCACTGAAAGGTTCCTTTTCAAATCGGGGCTCGGCATAAAGCTGTGCAAAAAACTGTTGAACCGTAGCCAGTCCTGTCGCGAAACCAAAGGTCTGGTCACGGTAATATCCTGAACGAAAATCACCCTGCTTGAAAAACTTTGCCATTGCAACCTGGGCAACTTCTTTTCCATCGCCAAAAATTCCAAATTTGGCTTTGCCGGTAAGTACCTCCTTGCGGCCAACAAGGCTGGCTTCCCGGCTAATGCAGGCCCAACGGTAATCTCCCAGCACTTCATCCCTGAATTTTTCAAAGGATAAATTCTCAAGTGAGCGGCTGGTTTCGAACGAGTTTTCCATGAGGCAAAAATAGGGTTCTGGGCGGTCATCGTTAAAAAAACACAAATTGTAATATTCGCTATGCTTTACGGGCTGTTTAGCTTATTTTTGAAATCCCAAGAATTCTTTTTTTATGAGAAGAATATTTTTTGTAGCTCTCAGTTTTTTTCTATTTAGCGGTTTAAAAGCGCAGACGGTGAATGCCGTTCAGAAAACCGAGCCCACGCCGGTTGTTGATGCACTTACCCTGAAAGAAGAAGTCTATGATTTTGGAACGATTCCGCAAGGAAAACCCGTGTATTATTTTTTTACCGTCGCAAACAATGGGGCTGCACCCCTGAAGCTTGACAATGTGCAGGCGAGCTGCGGCTGCACCACACCTGAATGGAATAAGGAACCTATTGCAGCCGGCGGGACGGATAAAATAAAAGTTGGCTACAATTCTGCCGTTGAAGGACCTTTTGAAAAATTTATTACGATCACATACAACGGAAATCAATCAAAACAAATCAAGATAAAGGGAACAGTGTGGAAAGCTCCCGCTGGATCAGCTCCCGCTAATGCCTCTGTTCAATTTTTAAAACAACAACTACAATAAAACAATTATGAAAAGATTATTCTTACTGGCCACGGCTTTTGTTACAGGAATTGCTGTAATGGCTCAAAAACCTGATGAAGTAATTAATGTGAACGCGGATACGCACAACTTCGGAAAAATTAAACAAGGCGTTCCCGTTACTACCTTTTTTACGGTAACTAACAAGAGTGATAAGCCTGTTGTGTTGGAAACTGTGGTAGCCAGTTGTGGATGTACCACACCAGAATGGAGTAAGGAGCCGATTGCACCGGGAGCTTCTTCGCAAATTAAGGTTGGATACAATGCTGCTGCTGTAGCCCCTTTCACCAAAGACATTACCATTAGACTTGCAGGTCTGCAGGAAGCAAAAATCATCCATATCAGTGGCGAAGTTTTAAGTACAGATGCTTTTAATGCTTATATAAAGACGGATGAATACAAGAAAACTGAAGGTGCGAAAGCAAAACAGCCAAAAACTGATAAAACCTCTCAAAAGGGTTAAAAAATTAACGAGTAGTAAATAAAATAATTACAGTAAAAGATTAATCCCCTTAGAAATATTCTGAGGGGATTTTTAATTTTATTCCGTTCACAAATGAACATTGATGAAAGAGCAATTACACGAAGCCTGGCGCACTAATAACAAAATTGGTCTTTTGTTTATTGAGCTGATTGGAGATAATGACCTGGACAAATCACTATTAGCCCGGGGAGGAAGAACGGTTTACCAGCAATTAGTTCACCTGCACAATGTTCGCATGCAATGGCTCGACATTGTGGCGAAAGACATTTACATGAAATATAAAACTATCAGTAAGGATGCTCCTGTCGATAAAGAAATTTTATTTAAAGCATTTGAAGATTCAGGAAAAGGCATAGGAGAATTCATTGATAAAAGCTGGGCGAAGGAAGGAAAAGTAAACAGCTTTAAAAAAGGCCTGATCCCCTTCGTTGGTTACCTGATCGCACACGAATCACACCATCGTGGAAATATTTTATTGACCTTGAAACAAAGTGGTGTAAAAATTCCGGATGAACTGAAGTGGGGGATTTGGGATTGGAATAAGATTTAGAAGGAATAGTATCGCCGGGAATCTTTAAATAACCCAAGCCGATAACATTAGTTGTATGCATAATCATTCACTGCCATATAGCTCAGATCATCATCAGCTTAATATCATCATTGAATATTTTAAGCAATAAGAACTGTGATCCGGGAAATTCTGTTCATATAAAAACTTTCGTCCACCCTTCCCTCTCCCATTATGGAGACTGGGGTATCTTTGTTGCATGTTAGAAATTTCAGAACGTGGACAGCAAATGCCTCCATCGCCCATTCGAAAATTAGTGCCGTATGCTGAAGCAGCAAAGAAAAAAGGCATTAAGGTTTTTCATCTTAACATCGGTCAGCCTGATATAGAAACACCTCCCTCCATTTTAGATGCCGTTCGTAAAGCAGACATACGGGTACTGGAGTACAGTCACAGCGCAGGTAACGAAAGCTATCGTAAAAAACTTGTCAACTATTACAAAAGTGTTGGCATTGAGGTAACCCCGGACCAGATCATAATTACCACGGGTGGATCGGAAGCAATCATGTTTGGATTTTTTGCCTGTTTGAACCCTGGCGATGAAGTGATTATTCCGGAACCATTTTATGCCAACTACAATGGATTTGCTGTGGCTGCAGGTGTAAAGGTTGTTCCCGTTACATCCTCTATCGATACCGGATTTGCGTTGCCTCCTATCCGGGATTTTGAAAAAATAATCACATCTAAAACAAAAGCAATTGTTGTTTGCAGTCCCAACAATCCAACCGGTTATTTATACAGCCGGCAGGAAATGGAAGACTTAAAAACAATTTGTTTACAACACAATTTGTATTTGTTTTCAGATGAAGCTTACCGTGAGTTTTGTTATTCGGGAGAATACATCAGCGCCATGCATTTAAGCGGGCTTGATGAAAATGTGGTGTTGATGGACACCATCAGCAAACGTTACAGTGCCTGTGGTGCCAGGTTGGGCGCCTTCGTTACAAGGAATAAGGCTGTGTATGATGTAGCCATGAAATTTGCCCAGGCAAGATTAAGTCCTCCCGGCCTCGCACAAATCATGGGAGAAGCTGCAGTGGATTTGCCTGCATCATACTTTGATAAACCAAAATCAGAATATTTAGCCAGGAGAGATTTGTTGGTGAAACGATTGAATGCAATGGCCGGTGTTTTTTGCCCCAATCCCGGGGGTGCATTTTATGCGATGGCGAGGTTGCCCATTGATAATTCTGATAAATTTTGTCAATGGTTGCTGGAAGCTTTTTCTTACAAAAACAAAACAGTGATGCTGGCGCCTGCAACAGGATTTTATGGAACAAAAGGTTTGGGTAAAAACGAGGTTCGCCTGGCATACGTCCTCAATCTGAATGATATCAACGACGCGATGGATTGTTTGGAGAGAGCCCTGGAAGAATATCCCGCGAGAACAGAAGTTGATCAAAGGGTTCAAGAGGTTCAAAAAGTTTAAGAAGTTCAAAAAGTCAAATCTGTCGAGCCTATGGAACCTTTTGAACTTCTGGAACTTCCCTGAGTTCTGTGTAATTTTCTACTCAAACCGACAAACTTGTTTGAAGCTTCATTTCAGAATGGGGCTTTTTTATTGTTTATAATTCATGAGTCAGGGGCATAGAATTTGCAAAAACTAGTTGAAGTCAATAATCTTTCATTACCTAAAATATCACTTATGGCAAATGAACAATACGGAAGCTGGCATGCAGATAATGAATTTAGTCCGCAAAGCGGCAGCGGCATCGTGAATGTTGGACAGAACGAAAGAATTGCAAGCGCTGCTATCGGCGCATGGCTGCTTTCATCAGGCCTCCATAGTTTATTTAAACACCCCATCAACGGTTTGCTTAAAACTGCATTGGGTGGTTATTTATTATATCGTGGTACATCGGGTCACTGTGCAGTTTACGAAAGCATGGGTAAAACAAAAGGCGTTACCCATACCCAAAATGTAAATATTCGTACAGGGCTGATCGTTAATAAACCTAAGGATGAAGTATACGCTTTCTGGCGCAAGCTTGAAAACCTTCCATTGTTCATGAAACATTTGGCATCGGTTACGGAAATTGATTCCAAACACTCTCATTGGGAGGCTATCGTTCCGGGGAATATTGGAAGGGTTAAATGGAATGCAGAGATTGTAAAAGAAGAACCAGGACAGCTGATAGGCTGGCAATCCATTCCAAACTCCACTATCAATAATGCGGGCAAGGTAACCTTTCATGATGCATTAGGTGGGGAAGGCACAGAAATGGAAGTTGTGATGACCTATCATCCACCGGCCGGGGAAATTGGCGCTGGTATTGCCAGAATGCTAACACCCGTTTTCGAGAAAATGATCCGCCAGGACGTAATGAATTTCAAAGATTACATTGAAACGAAATATAAATCAGGAAGTAATAATGCAATGGGTGGCGGCAACATGAATGATAATCCGAATATTTTGCGCACCGAAAGAGAAAGTGTGCAGGATGGAAGCAATAATCAATAAGCTAAACAGTAAGTTGTGATTGTATAACCTGGGCGGTTTGTTGAAATAATTTGTTGATTGTTTCCTGATCCAGCTCAGATATTTTTAATGGTGGTGGAGGCTCTAAATCATAGTTATTGATCTGGAACTTCCACCATCCTACTGTATGCCAGTTACCGAACTTATACCCCACATTCTCATACATCGCAAAAGACCTGAATCCGCATTTTTCATGGAGATGCACACTGGCTTCATTAGGTAAGGTTATACCTGCATACACACTTCTGAACCCTTGCATTTTCATTATTTCAAACAAGAGTTGATATAGAATTTTCCCGATTCCTTTTCCTTTAAACTCATCACCAACATACACCGAACACTCGCAGCTCCACTGGTAAGCTTCCCGCTCCCGATGTTTGGACCCATATACATAGGCAGAAATTTTTCCATCAATAACACAAACGATCCATGGAAATTTTTCGAGGCAAAAT